>Ga0209123_1000167_pt1 | contig 99858 bp, 107 predicted proteins | sample BarGraIncu00431A_FD_184500 | JGI IMG/M metagenome (GOLD analysis project Ga0209123, IMG submission 184500) | Arctic peat soil microbial communities from Barrow, Alaska, USA - Barrow Graham LP Incubations 004-31A (SPAdes) (version 2) | ecosystem: Environmental > Terrestrial > Soil > Wetlands >... | reverse complement strand
CATCTGGTGATCATGCCGGAGGGGTTCCACCCGTTCCCATCTCGAACACGGTAGTTAAGACCTCCAGGGCCGATGATACTTGGGGCGCAAGCCCCTGGGAAAGTAGGTCATCGCCAGGTAAACAAAGCAAAGAGGCTATCTCATTTTTGAGATAGCCTCTTTGCTTTTTATTTACGAATACATATTATTTTTTTGAACGTAGAGCTTCCTCACTCGACAAGCCATGGCCATCACGGGAATCCATGCTCGGTTGATGATTGGCAGGGGTTGGTTGGGTATTCGGATTTGGATTTTTATCAGAGGGTAATTTCTTGTTCAAACTTACGTCACTGCCTTTCTAATTAAGAATAATGTGCCTATGAGTGTTCAGTTATTATGCCCTTTTTTTATATGAATACTACAATAAAAACGTATACTTATTTTAAGGACAAGTGGAACGAGGCTTTATCCAATGGCTCATCAAAAGTCTATAGTTTATCACCTAATATTTTCTATAAATGAGGAAGAGGGAGATAGTGGGCAATAATAGACGAGGGAGAGAAAGGAAGACGTTATATAGACTAAGAAAGAGCTTGACCCCCAACATATAGTGTGGTTAAATTGGAAACATACTATATGTTGGGGGTGAAGCCGTGCATTGTCCATTCTGCGGCAACGAGGACACAAAAGTTCATGATTCACGACAGGTTGAAGAAGGAACAGCAGTCCGAAGACGCAGGGAATGCGAACGTTGTTCTCGTCGGTTTACCACCTTTGAAAAATTTGAGGATTCTCCGCTCGTTGTTGTTAAAAAAGAAGGACGGCGTGAAGAATATTCCCGTTCCAAAATGATGGCCGGTATGTTCAGGGCTTGTGAAAAAAGGCCAATTTCCACGGAAAGAATTGAGGACGCAGCTTACGCTATAGAAAAGATCCTCCGTAACAGTAATGAGCGTGAGGTGTCGAGTGCTCAAGTGGGGGAAGCGGTGTTGGAACAACTGTTTGGATTGGACGAAGTAGCTTACATACGATTTGCTTCTGTCTATCGTCAGTTTGGTGACATACAGCGTTTTATGGAAGAGTTACATGAGCTTATTGAAAAGCGGGGAACGATGAAGAACAGGGACTAGATTGAATAGTTATAAAGGAAAGTTGGGGATTCGTGTTGAGTTTCGAAGGACAAGCACCTAAAAACTGGCCTATGGCTAACCTTACACCGAATGCACGCGTAGTATTGGCAAAACGGTATCTAAAACAAGAGAATGGACAAGTCATTGAAACAGCGGAAGACATGCTTTATCGAGTAGCCTGCGTGATTGCAGAAATAGAAGAGGATAAATACGGCAAAGGCAAAAAAGAAACTGGGGAACTGGCAAAAGAATTCTACAACATGATGGCAAACCTCGAATTCATGCCGAATTCGCCAACGCTTATGAATGCTGGGCGGGACCTCGGACAATTGAGCGCGTGCTTTGTATTACCGATAGAAGACAGTATGGAACAAATTTTTGATGCTATAAAATATGCCGCAATTATTCATAAATCGGGAGGAGGAACTGGTTTCAGTTTTTCTCGCTTGCGCCCTAAAAATAGCACGGTCCGCTCTACTGGCGGAGTGGCCTCTGGTCCAATTTCTTTTATGAAGGTTTTCAATTCTGCCACGGAAGCGGTTAAGCAAGGCGGAACTCGACGTGGAGCGAATATGGGAATTCTTCGCGTGGACCATCCGGATATTATAGATTTCATTCAATGTAAAGAAGATAATAAAGAGATTACAAACTTTAATATCTCGGTTGGGATCACAGAGGATTTTATGCAGGCAGTTCGTGAAGGACGCCCCTATGATCTGATAGACCCTCATTCAGGCGCTTCTGTAGGACAATTATCTGCGCCGGAAATCTTCAATAAGATTGTTGAACATGCCTGGCAGAATGGGGAACCTGGAGTCGTGTTTCTTGACCGTTTAAATGAAGGCAATCCAACGCCTCTACAAGGTGAAATTGAAGCCACTAATCCATGTGGTGAGCAACCTTTGCTGCCCAATGAGGCATGTAACTTAGGTTCTATCAATCTCAAGTTAATGGTGATCGAGAAAAACGGTAAAATGGTGATTAACTGGGAACGATTGAGTCAGGTGATCCGCTTGTCCGTTCGTTTTCTTGACGACGTCATTGAAGTGAATCAGTATCCATTGCCAATCATTGATGAGGTTGTTAAAGGAAACCGCAAAATTGGCCTTGGCGTGATGGGCTTTGCCGATATGCTCATTTTGCTTCAAACATCATATGCCACTGAAGAAGCTGTTGAATATGCGGAAAAGGTTATGAAATTTATTCAGACGGAAGCCCGTATTGAGTCTCAACGCCTGGCTGAAGAACGAGGGACCTTCCCAAATTATGAAGGCTCCATTTATGATGGGGTTATGAAACTGCGCAATGCCACGTTGACGACAATTGCTCCGACCGGAACCATATCCATGATTTGCGGCGCTTCCAGCGGAGTAGAACCACTTTTTGCGATTGCCTATACTAAAACAGTGATGGATGGGACAGCCTTAGTCGACGTCAATCCACTCTTTGAATCGTTCGCCAGAGAATATGGTTTCTATTCGCTGGAATTAATGCAGAAAATTGCAGAACAGGGAACTGTGTTAGGTTTGCAGGAAGTTCCAAATTGGGTCCAAGAAGTCTTTACCACGGCTCAAGAGATCGCCCCTGAATGGCACATTCGGATTCAGGCCGCTTTCCAGAAATATACGGATAACGCTGTATCAAAAACGATTAACTTTGCCAATGCCGCCACACGCGAAGACATTGCAGAGGCCTATCGTTTGGCCGACGAACTGCACTGTAAAGGGTTAACAGTCTATCGCGATGGGAGCAGAGAGGAACAGGTGCTTTCCATAGGAACAGGTGCAACGCCTGCCCAAGCTGAAAAGAAGGAAGAAGAACAACTGGCACCCGGTCAGGTTATACCGCCCATGACACCGTTCATTCCAGAGGTGAATACAGTCATTCCGCGCCCACGACCAACCACCACGATCGGCGTTACAGAAAAAATTAAGATTGGATGCGGGAACCTCTATGTCAGTGTTAATGCTGATGAAAAAGGGATCTGTGAAGTTTTCACAAATACTGGTCGCGCTGGTGGATGTTCGTCTCAATCTGAGGCTACAGCTCGTTTGATCTCCATTACTCTGCGTTCCGGCTTGTCTGTTGATGCAATTATTGAACAAATCAAAGGCATTCGTTGCCCAGCTTGTATGCGGCGTGAAGGGGTTAACGTGACATCTTGCCCCGATGCCATTGCCCGCGTTATTAAGAAATATAATGAAGTGGGTATTAATTTCGCAAGTGTGCAAAAGGGTCCGCTAGAAACAGCTTCAGGGTCTGTGAAATCAAGCGTAGACGAAAAAACGAGGACCTCGAAAGATAAAACAGCCCGTACGGGCGTTGCAGCAGAAAATGCATGCCCAGAGTGTGGTATGCCAATCAACCATGAAAGTGGTTGTGTCGTGTGCACTCATTGTGGTTACTCTAAATGTAGCTAGGGGTAATTGTTCAGTTATAATAAAGTTTGCCACTAGATAATAAAGTCAGCCACTAGAAAATAGCTTTATAAACACGTGAAAGGTCAGGCCGTTTTGAACGGTCTGGCCTTTTTAAGGCAGGAGTGATTTCCTGAGGCAACCCATTCTTTATTCAATATTTTGTCTCAACGGAGTGCTATACTGTAAATATAGTCATGTATCCATGGTGTTTTTCATTCAAATAAGGGAGGTAAAACATGAAGCTTTTGCACATAGCAGATTTACATATTGGAAAACGAGTCAACGAGTTCAGCATGCTAGAGGATCAGAAGGTTATATTAAAAGATATCTTACGAATAGTAGATGATGCCAAGCCCTTGGGTATTTTGATGGCAGGGGATATTTATGATAAAAGTGTTCCTACGGGAGAGGCTGTAGAAGTACTCGATGAGTTCTTAACGGAACTTGTTTCTCGAAAGGTGCAATTGTTTATCGTTAGTGGCAACCATGATTCAGCTGAACGCTTAAATTTTGGCAGTCGTATTATGCAGAAGAATGGGGTGCATATTGCAGGGACCTTTGACGGAACGCTAAAGCATATTGTGATGAAGGATGAGTTTGGGCCAGTCAATATTTATCTTTTGCCCTTTGTTAAGCCTTCTATGGTCAATCCACATTACCCGGAAAAGGGCATCCAATCCTATGAGGATGCAGTCAACATAGTGATTGATGCCTCCCAGATTAACGAGAGGGAACGAAATATCTTGGTAGCGCATCAGTTTATCACAAATGGTAGTAAGGAACCCGAACGTTCTGATTCCGAGACCATCGCGATTGGCGGTTTAGATAACATCGACGCTTCTGTGTTCGAAACGTTTGATTATGTAGCACTTGGGCATTTGCATGGTCCTCAGTCTATTGGCAGGGAAATGATTTGCTATGCCGGTTCACCTCTCAAATATTCGTTTTCAGAGGCACGTCAACAAAAGTCTGTGACGCTAATAGAATTTTCAAAAAAAGGCACCGTGAATAGACAAACTATCCCCCTAACGGCCTTGCGCGATATGCGGGAGCTAAAGGGACCTCTTGAAGAATTATTACGCGTTGGAGCCTCCTCGCCTGAAATTTCGCAGGATTATATCCGTGCGATCTTAACAGATGAGGATGAGGTTTATGACGCTATCGGGCAACTTCGCCAAGTGTATCCCAATATAATGCGCATTGATTTTGAAAACAGTCGTAGCAAGCAGGATATTAATTCTAAATCTGCAGCGTCTGGAGATGTTGCGCGTAAAAGTCCCCTTGAACTATTTGAAGAATTTTATGCAAAGCAAAACGCCGTAGAAATGACAGAGGGCCAGCGCCATATTATTCAAGATGTCTTAGAACAAATGGGAGGTGTTGTGAAGTGAAACCGCTAAACATAGTGATGAGCGCCTTTGGTCCCTACGCCGGAAGGGTCGAACTTCCTCTTCATCAACTCGGCAACGATGGATTATTCTTGATTACTGGAGACACAGGCGCTGGAAAGACGACGGTATTTGATGCCATATCCTTTGCACTTTTTGATGGTGCAAGTGGCTCTGTGAGAACAGTTGATACCCTCAGAAGCGACTTCGCAAGCCCAGATACACAAACCTTTGTTGAATTGGAATTCTTACATAAAGGAATAAAATACAAACTGACCCGTAATCCCAAATATGAGCGACCCAAAAAAAATGGAACAGGCGTCACAAAAAAAAATGCAGACGCAACGCTTATTTTACCCAATGGTGAGGTCGTCGTAGGAAACACGAAGGTTACTGATAAAATTGTAGAGCTACTAGGTCTCGACTTTAAGCAGTTTAAGCAAATTGCGATGATTGCACAAGGAGAATTTCTAAAGTTGCTGCTTGCGGAAAGCAATGAGCGTGCCGGTATTTTTCGTAAAGTATTTAATACTGATATATATTTGAAAATTCAAGAGTCTCTGAAGAGAAGAGAGAAAGACTTGAAAGAGCTCTGTGAAGAAAGCATACGCAGCATTTTACAATATAGGGATGGCATTCTATATGATGAAGATCATGGAGACTATCTGCAACTTTCCGAGTTAATGTCTAACCGAAGTATTCACGGAACAGAACAAATTATCGTGTTATTGAAAGCGCTGATTGTAGAGGATAAATTCATTTGCGATCAGGACAAGAAACACTCTGTGGAATTAGTGACATCAATTATGAACAAGGCTTCTGAATTTAAAGAAGCGGAGTATGTCAACAAATTTTTCTCGGGTCTAGAAGCTGCCAGAAAGTTGCTTGGAGAATTACAGCAAAAAGCAGATGAAATGGAACGAAATGAAGCAACCGTCATGTCTGCTGAAAAAGCACTGCATGGCGTGAGGCCGCTTGAAGATATTTATTTACGTGAAAAAAGAGGGCACGATGAACTAACTGGCCGTATGCAAAAGCTTAGAGGTGACATTGCAATTCAGATTCCTAAGGTGGAAGAACTTCATACCGCCTTAATAAATGAACAGCAAAAAGAGCCAGTACGCGAGAGGTTTGCAAGTGATATTTTAAGACTCACGGATGCCTTGCCACAATATGACAAAGTAGAGAAGCTCAAGCAAGATAAGGATACGCAAGAGAACGCCCTGCAAACCCTCGAAGTGTCACTATCCACCTTGAAAATGCAAAAACAAACGCTTACAGACAGGAAGGTCAAGCTAAGTAAAGAGCATGATGAGTTGAGTGACGTGGAAATACGACTCGCAGATTGCAAGAATGCACTCTCTAATTTAGGCGCTCATGAAACCCAGTTAAAGAGTATCGCCACAGGTATTACAGTCGTGCAAAAGATGCAGTCGGAGTATAACGGGCTACAAAGTGCTTACTTTGCTGCGGAGAAACTCTATAACGCAGCCAATGAAGACTACATCAACAAAGAAAACGCCTTCTTTCGCGAGCAGGCAGGTATTTTGGCAGAAAGCCTAGAGAATGGACTTCCTTGCCCTGTTTGCGGTGCCACTGAGCACCCGCAGAAGGCTAAGTCGACAGAAGGCGCGCCAAGTGAAGCAGATATTCAAAGGTTAAATGCACGGAGAGAACAGAATCAGCAAATAATGCGTAAGGCCAGCGAAACTGCCAGCAGCAAAAAAACAGAGAAAGAGACTTCTGAAACGCATATATTTCAAACCGCTAAAAATGTATTAGAGCACGAGATTCCAGACAGTTTGTTACAGTTAGAGTTACTTATAAAAAGTGAGCTCGCGAAAACCTCAATAACTAAGCAGGCTCAAACAGCTTCAAGATTTAGCTTGGAGTCTCAGAACACTCGAAAAACAGAATGTTTGAAGCAACTGCGCCAGGTTGAGGATACACTTCAGAAAACTGAAGCTGCTTACACCCTGCAATCAGACCAGAAAGGGGATATTGTAGCGAAACTCAGTGGTAAGAACAGTGAAATTGATACCCTGCAAGCTGTATTGGACTATCCGTCGATAGGAAAGGCTAAACAAACGATTGCCGACACGACAGACAAATTAGCCGAATCGAAGCGTGTTCTACAAATAGCGGAAACTGTTCATCTAGAGAACAAACATATTCTGGATAGCAACAATACGCTGATTCTCGATCAGGAACTTCGTCTGGAAGCTGTGATCGTAGCCTTAAATAAAGCATTGGCTGATTATATGGCTAAATATAAGGAATATGGTTTTATCGACCAGAATTCATATCACGGGGCACTTTTATCGGAGCAATCACTAACAGAACTCAAGAAAAATATTGCAGATTACCGCGATGTTTATAAAAGCACCAATACAGAGATTGTGAGGCTCAGTGCCGAAACAAAAGATAAACTGCCGAAGGATACCGCAGCAATCTTAGAGCAACAAAGTGCTTTAGGACATGATAAGGAAGCTTTGGACAAGAAAATACAGGGGGTTGTCATAAGACTTCAAACCAATGAGAAAATTGCCAAAGAAGTCACTAAGGCTGAAACAGCGCGCTATCAATTGGAGAACGATTTCCTAGCGGTTAGTAACCTATCTAGAACCGCCAATGGAGAACTTGCGGGGAAGCAAAAACTTGCCTTTGAACAATTTGTGCAGGCATCTTACTTTAATCAGATTATAACAGAAGCAAACAAACGGCTGACGGGCATGTCCAATGGACGGTATGAACTCTTGCGCAAAGAGAACGCTACAAATAATCGTTCACAATCGGGATTAGAACTTGATGTGTTGGACAATTACACGGGGAAAATACGTTCAGTCAAATCATTGTCCGGCGGTGAGTCCTTCAAGGCTTCCCTTTCCCTGGCATTAGGCCTTTCGGATGTCATTCAAAGCTACGCAGGTGGAGTCGAAATTGACACCATGTTTATAGATGAGGGCTTTGGGGCTTTAGATGCGGAATCACTTGAGCAGGCAATTATGACGCTTATTAGTTTAACATCTGGGAATCGGCTCGTTGGTATCATCTCGCACGTCAGTGAACTGAAAGATCGGATCGATAAGAAGGTTGTCATCAAAAAAGGCATTGTTGGAAGTACCATTGAATTAGTTAGGTAATTACCGTTTTTCTCTCTTACCGTTAATCGTTACACTAGCTGAAGCCGGTGGAGATGGTCGTACGGTTAAGTTGGGAATGGCCTAAAAGGAAGGTTGGTATCAAATAATGCCATTGAGCAAAGGGGATACAGTGGACAAAATTTATAAGGTAAAACAGATTACACGCTTATATGAAAGTTGCAATGAATGTGGATTACCCATCATTAATTGCATTTGTAATAAAACAGCAAAAGTAAGTACTGAAGCAAAACTCTGGATTCTATCGAGTGAAAGAGAGTTCTATAGGCCTTCAAATACGGCAAGGCTATTAAAGCTCATAAATCCAGAGTCCACTCAAATCTTTCTCTGGGAACGAACAAAGAGTCCGGAGCAGTTAATTAAAAATATAAATAGCAACGAATACGCAGTATTTATATTATTTCCAGCAGAAAATGAGGAACTGGAACAAAGAAAAGTGCAATTTGACGCATGTGGAAAAATACCCGCCTTCATAATCTTAGATGGGACGTGGAAGGAGGCTAGAAAAATATTTAGGAAAAGTGACTTTTTAAAACGCTTACCGATTATTTCCATAGAGGCAACCTGTGCATCAAACTATGATTTGAGAAGAGGCGCAGCCCAAGGCAATTTGTGTACAATAGAGGCTGCAATTGAAATATTGAAAATGAATGGAGAGATGGAACCGGCCAAGGTTGTGGACGGTTACTATCATCTGTTCTTAAAAAGCTACAAGGCAGGTGTTAGCGGGCATACAGTCACAACATAACTGAAACTGCTTCCAAACAGAATGAATTTATCTTTGAAAAAGCACTGGGACTTCAAGCGTGCAGACTGTGATATAATTGGACAAGGAATTGAGGACAGTGTATTCGGGGATATTAAGATAGATAACATGGATAAGGGGACAATCATATGCATATACCAAGCAGTAAGTTGAAAATTAAGAGCGGAAAAGAGAAACAAAGTCACCTTGAGGTAACAGAACATGCCGAGTTAATGAAGTTTTTACAAGGGGCAATACCCAGTAAAAGCCGAAGCGATATTAAGTCCTTGCTGGCGCATCATCAAATTTCGGTCGCTGATGAAGTGATTACTCAATACAATTATCCTCTGGAAATCGGTCAACAGGTTGTCGTGAATTGGAATAAAGTGCTGATAGAAAAGCAACCTCAAGGACTAACGATTGTCTTTGAAGACTTACATATCATCATTGTTGAAAAAGAGGCTGGGTTACTCTCCATCGCTACGGTTACTGAGAAGGAACAAACAGCCTATAGCATTTTGAGCGAACATGTTAAAAAAAGAGACCCAAAGAACAAGATTTTCATATTGCATCGTCTTGACAGAGACACGTCGGGAGTCATGATGTTTGCAAAAAGCGAGAAAGTACAGCAACTGCTACAAAATGCTTGGAAGGAAGTTGTTCTGGAGCGGAGTTATATAGCCGTTGTAGAAGGCCTTGTGACCCAAGAACAAGGGACAATTACTTCTTGGCTGACGGAAAGCAAAGCCTTTATTATGTACTCCAGTCGCACCCCGAATGGTGGCCAAAAAGCGGTGACTCATTACAAGGTTCTTCAAAAAAATAAAAACTATTCTCTCTTAGAAGTGAAACTAGAGACTGGGAGAAAGAACCAAATTCGTGTCCATATGAAAGATATAGGTCATAGTATCATTGGGGATAAGAAATATGGAGCAACCAAGCACCCTATAGGTCGGTTAGGACTTCATGCTCGGGTGCTCGCCTTTAAGCATCCAATCACCGGTGAAGAAGTACGTTATGAGACGGATATTCCAAAAGAATTTTTAAACTTGTTCAACCAATAGCACGGACGTAAAAAGACCGGGTTCATACCCGGTCTTTTACTACATCTTTCCCAATTTTATCAGCGTCAAAAGGGAAGGGAATTTTCTCTGTGTTATCTGGCTTACGCGACTTGTTGTTAGTTATTTTAGTTTTTTTAGACACCATTGAATTTTACCCCCTTTATATAGTGTTGCAGATAGGATACCCTATTTAAATAAATAGCATGTATCCGAATAAACATCTAAGGGTGCAAGAGTGTAAATAATTCCTCTGATGTGTGTCTTAAAGTCCTGAATTATGCTTGCCAGGGATGGAGTTGAGCCAAAATGTCAAACAGGTTAGAGCGTGAGAAAACAACCGTACAAATGATGCTTAGGCTATCTTGTAAAGACCATCACCACTCGGTAGGTGAACTATGTCAGGAATGCCAAGGATTATCCGATTATGCCATAAGCCGTCTAACTCAATGTAAGTTTGGAGAAAGCAAACCAACCTGCGGTAAATGTATAGTGCATTGTTATAAACCAGAAATGCGTACAAGAATTATTGAGGTTATGCGATATGCAGGCCCCAAGATGGTTTTTACCCATCCAATAGTAGCCATTCGGCATTTAATGGACGGAAGCAGGAAAACGAATGATTCATCCAACCAACCATAGATTAATTTGAAGTCAGTCAGGTGGAAGTGAGAAAATAGATTATGGCAATAAAAGAGCATTGTTTAGAAATGAGAGGAATGCCCCGCAAAGAATTGGAAGAATATTTTCTCGGGATTGGCGGAAAGCACGTTGGGCAGGGATTTTATTTGGGGGCGAACTGGGAGGTAGACTTGAGTGACGATTGGATCTGTACTTTAGGTTCGATACAAGTCCCAGCCACCCAAGTAACCTTTCGGGTTGATGAGAAAGACTGGCCGGAGATAGTTAAGGCTTTTCGCTTTCGTTTCCTTTCAGCCGGGGGATAAAGGAAACTTGCTTTACATGGAGTTGCAAACTTCATCTAAAGTATAGCTGAACTTATCCAGGGACTTAGCGCCACTTAACTTCGACCAGAATTCTTAGTGGCGGTTAGACATCGGATAAGAATTTGTAAGAATATGGGGGAAGCGAATGAAACAGAAGAAGTGGGAAATTTATTTTGTACTGGGACTAACTATTGCCTCGTTTACAATTTATTTTATTAAATATCTCCTTTTCCATGATATGCACACTATTTTAAGCGAGATATTGTCACAAGTTGCGTTTCTCCCTATTTATGTTCTTTTGTCGACGATCATGATTGATAGCCTTTTAAGCCGACGTGAAAAGGGGCAGAGAATAAAAAAACTCAATATGGTCATCGGGGCCTTTTTCAGCGAAAGTGGGGTGGAACTGCTACAAGTCCTCTCCGAGTTTGATGAGACGAGTGAGGAAACGGCAAGGCTCATTTTATTAGACGATTGGCCCCAAAAGGCTCAGAGTATGAAAAAATGGCTGGGGAAAAATGGGGTTCAGTTGAATAGTCAGGCCGGTGGGCTGGTAGAGTTAAAGAATAAACTATTGGAGAAAAGGGATTTCCTACTAAGGATGTTAGAGAATTCTAATTTGCTTGAACACGAATCTTTCACGGATCTATTATGGGCCGTCTTTCATTTAACGGAAGAGCTGGCGAGCCGAGCAGATTTAAGTCAACTTAAGGAGGCAGATTATGCCCATTTTACGGGTGATATTGAACGGGCCTATCGATTATTAATATTTGAGTGGTTAACATACATGACCCATCTAAAGGAAAATTATCCGTTTCTGTTCTCTTATGCTGCCAGAACCAATCCCTTTGATCCGAAAGCCCGACCGGAAATATCAGAATGATGATGGAATCCGATAGAGCGTTGACAATGGACCTAAGAGTTGAACGTCTGAATCTATTACGAGCCCTTGAGAAACTGAGCGAGATGCCTCGAGTGCCTTCAAAGTGAGAGAGGGGATCTGAAGGGAACGACACTCTTCTAACGTAAAGAAGCCCAAATCACTGACTTCCTCAGGCTGCGCTTGAAGAGCCCCTCCAAGAAATTGCATGAGGAAAATGATATAGGTGTCATGTTTTTCGGCAGGCCGATCGCGCACGCAAATGATAGAAAGCGGCTTCACTTTAATGCCGGTTTCTTCTTGGATTTCGCGTGTGATCGCTTCTCCAATCGATTCTCCTTGATTTACATATCCTCCTGGAATGGTCCACATTCCCTTGCCGGGGTTCTGTCCACGTTGTACAAGAAGAACTTTGTGGTTGTGCCAAACTACCCCCCCAACCCCGAGCGAAAAATGTCCCCAGTGAATATAGGCGCAGTCCGGGCAGGTGCTTCGAGCCTGGTCTTCAATGATCGATTCTTGGAGAGGTTTGCCACACATAGGGCAAAAAGACTGAGTAGTATAGTATGACATGTCTCTGTAGTTCCTTTCATTGTTGAATCTTTTACGATTGCTTAGTTTAGGTTACTTTCATCATTTTAAGTCATCTTAGTTTATTATGCTTGTTGTGCTTGTTTAAGTAAATGAAAGCGTTGAACGGCTTTCCCGTAGATGAAGAACATCATCATTGAGGCCGCCATAAAAGTGATTGCAAGCCACCATACGCTCGCCCCTCCTCCAAAGTCAAACATCATACCACCCAATAAGGGGCCAATCATTCGGCCACCGGACGTAGCACCTCCGACAATGCCTTGATAAGCACCTTTTTTTCCTTGCGGGGCAAGTTCAGCGGCAGCTGCGGGAATCGCCGGCAAAATAAGCATTTCCCCTAAAGTTAAAATGAGCATCCCAACAATATAGAACCCATAGGGAGGTTTTACAAGCAATATTGCAAAGCCAATTGCTAAGAGAACGGATCCAACGTAAAACTGCCGTTTAAAAGACTGTACCCACGCACGGATGACCCAATTGAGTGGGGCTTGTAAAGTTACGACGAAAATGCCATTTAAGGTCCAAAGTATACTGTAAGAAACTAAGGAAAAACCAAGCTGGTTCATCACAACGGGTAAGATCGTTACAAGCTGGATGTAGGCGCCCCAGACAAAAAATATTCCGCCACATAAGGCCAGGAGTACCTTGAATCCTTTGTCTTTTGTCAGATGTTGAGTTTGCTGCTTTGGGGGAATCAGATGAATGGGTGCATTTCTTTCTGAAACTCCGATGATTACTAAGAGTAAATAGATTAAGAAGGCACCAGCATTGAGAGAGAAGATGAGACGGAAAGAAACTTGAGCAATTAATCCTCCGATAGCAGTGCCGACGGCGACGCCTGCGTTATTAGAGACATAGAGAAGATTAAAACCTCGCCGCCCGCCTTTCGGCCAAACGGCATGAATCAGCGCGTAAAGTGGAACGAAAATAAAAGCTTGGGCTAAGCCAAAGAGGATAAAAGCAGGGACATAGACCCTCCAGACAGGGAAAATGCCGATTGCTCCAACGGTAAAGACTGCACCAACGAGGCCAATCATCATAATTTTCTTCGCTCCAAAACGATCGGCTAAAAAGCCACTCATAAACTGACCAAGGAGCGATACCGCAGACTGAATAGCAAGAAGAGTACCGGCTTCTGTCAAAGTACGACCCAACATGGTATGCATAAAGAGGCTATTTAAAGGCCACATGAGAGAATTGCCGACCGACTGAATGAAGCCACCAATAATCAAAACGGTAACAGCCCGGGGTATATCTAAACGTTTTAACTTCAAACGGAAAACCACCTTTGGATTGTTGACCATACACAGATACATTAATTCGACATCTGTATAAAAAAACCTTTAAGCTGAAAGCTTGTCAAAGAAGCAGCCCAGATAATTACGAGCATAAAGCAGGATTATTTAGAAACATCACGAAGCATAAATACATAAGTTTACAGAGAAACTAGAGAAAAAGGAGAGTGGATTCATGAAATTCAATGAAACAGAAACATTTAAAAATCTCAGCAAAGCCTTCGCTGGAGAGTCTCAAGCACGCAATCGATATGCTTTTTTTGCGGGTGTTGCTAAGACAGAAGGGTATCAACATATTCAAGCCGTTTTTGAAGAAACCGCTGCAAACGAGAAGGAACACGCCCAAGTCTTTTATAAACTTCTGATTGCTCATAACCAAGAAGCAACTCAGGTCATTCACGTCGATGCAGACTATCCCCTGGTATATAAAGACACTCTCACGAATCTCAGGGCGTCTGAAGCGGGAGAAAGAGAAGAATGGAATAAAATTTATTCATCATTTGGCGATGTAGCAGCAAAAGAAGGATTTGCCGATATTGCGAAGGCCTTTAAATTGATTGCTGAAATTGAAAAGCACCATATGACTCGGTTTCAGTATTATGCAGATGGAATTGCTAATGGGACGCTTTTCAAAAAAGGTACGCCAACAGTATGGAAATGCACAAACTGTGGTCACATCCATGAAGGTCCCGAAGCCCCCGGTAGCTGTCCAGCCTGTGCGCATGCTCAGGGATACTTCGAAGTATTGCCTGAAATATATTAAGTGAAAAAGCCGAGTAGAATTTTAATTAATTCTACTCGGTCTTTTTATTTTTGGGTTCTTTTAATAAAAAACTTGTAAAGTTAAGTAAGACTCAACATAATAGTAATAGAAGTAAAATTCTGAATATTACATATAAAATGGAGGAGAGAAAAATGAGAGTACCTTTAACAGAACTACAAGAACGAGTTTCGTATTTTCAAGATCGCCTGCAGAAAAATGGTATTGACGGGGCGTTGCTAGTCCAGCGGGCGGATACCCTGTATTATACAGGAACAGCCCAAAATGTTCATGTTTACATTCCAAGGGACGGAAGACCTGTTGTTATGGCCTTTCGGGATTTTCTCAGAGCTAAGGCTGAAAGTTCATGGGAGGTCGTTCAGTTGCAGGGCATGTCGAAGATCCCGAAGTATATCCAGGAGGCAGAGCTCCCCTTACCCAAGAAACTGGGTCTGGAACTAGATGTTCTGCCGGTGAATCAATTTGAACGCTATCGCAAACTATTTCCAGACGTCGTGTTGGTGGATGTTTCCGCCGAAATCCGCTTACAACGGGCAGTAAAGTCTCAGTGGGAATTAGCTCGGCTGGAAGAAAGTGCCCAAATTCATATGGCCGTTTTGGAATATGCGAAAGAAATCCTTCATCCAGGTATGACTGAGGTTGAGTTAGAGGGGTTACTATCGGGTAAGGCGCGGGCGCTCGGACACGGTGGTTATGTGCGAATGCGTGGATTTGACTCTGAATTCCATGTGGGCGCAATTACTTCAGGGGACAGGGCTGCAGTAACTAGCTGTTTTGATGGACCGGTGACAGGACAAGGTGTTTCTATTGCGAACCCGAGTGGCGCATCGATGGCTGAAATTAAGATAGGTGAGCCGATCGTTGTGGATATGGTAACAGTCGTTAATGGCTACCAGATTGATCAAACCCGAATGTTTAGTCTCGGACCCTTATCGAAGGACTTAATAAAGGCCTATGATGTGGCAAGGAAGGTCGAAGAAAAGATTCGGCGTGCCTTAGTGCCAGGAAGGGTCGCTGGCGAAGTCTATGAGGAAATTCTAACATGGGTTCGTGAGAATACCCCTTATGAGGAAAACTTCATGGGTTATGGCACAAGTCGCGTTCGGTTTGTCGGACACGGGGTGGGACTGGATCTCGATGAACTCCCGACCATAAGCAAGGGTGCTAAGGAAGTATTAAAGCCTGGTATGGTGATTGCGATTGAACCGAAATTTGTTTTCCCTGGCGTTGGGGTTGTAGGCATCGAAGATACAGTCGTCATCGTAGACGAAGTGGGGGCAAAGTATCTATCAATATGTCCACGGGAATTAATTGTTGTCTAGTCAATATAGTCTGTAACAAAAGATTAGACGTTGAGGATGTCGAAAAAATAGGGTAAGATAAAGGAAACTACTATCATTTGGTATATTAAGAAAAATAGTGTGAATTTAAGGAGTGATTTAGTTTGTTTAAAAGAATACTCGTCCCGACAGATGCCTCAGAATACTCGCGTCGCGCCTTAAAGACGGCATTAGAACTGGCTCGATCTGTTCAAGCTGAAGTCGTACTTCTCCATGTTAGCTACACGCCACAGGCTTATTGGGGGTATACGATCTCTTATGGCATCACAGTAACACAAGAGCAACTGGATCAAAACGGAGAACTGGCGTTAGATGCAACGCTGACTGGAATTGATACAGAGCATGTTGTCATCAAGAAAAGGGTAGAATCTGGGCATCCTGTAACGATAATTTTAGAACAAATCAAGAAAGAAAATATTGATTTGGTGATCATGGGAAGCCATGGTTATGGAGCGATTGCAGGTTCCGTCCTTGGTAGTGTAAGTCAACGTGTGTTGCAGCGTGTGAGTTGCCCTGTACTTATCATTAAGTAAGATTCAGTTTGTCATCTAAAGACGAATTTTGTAGATATTCAAAACAAAGCTCCCTGCCATTGTGGCAGGGATTTTTTTCGTGGGTAGCGAATCATTAGGAGAGTTGGTTAAGCACTGAGAATTACGTGCAAACTTAAATTAATCCAACCTAGTATAGACACATGGAGGCACACCATGAAAGAAACGAATGTTTGGATGAGTCCTGAAGAACTTCAACATATGCTTCAAGGTTCATTGCAATGGAACGATGTGGCGTCACGGGTAAATACACCGAATAATGGGATCCGAAAGTTGGGGCAAACTATCTTTGAAAAACAATCGGCACCCAAACACGACGTACATCCTGCAAAGTAGTCCATAATTTCATGCTTGTTTAAGAATAATTGGGAGGGGCGAGTCTTTGACTTGCCTCTTTTGAAATACTAGTCCCTTCTCGCCATCCTGGTATGTAGCTATCTATAATATTTTCTAGAATTCTTTGCAAAATGAGATAAAAATGGATATGATAGTTAGAAGGTCAGGAAAGGTCAAAGATAACAATTAGAGGACGTCTGATTGAGTAAGATTATAAACAAGGAGTACATCAACAATGGGAAACCTTGCGGATCGTATTGAAGAATATTTAAAACATGTTTTAGAACAAACGTCAGAAGGATATATAATTTTGCAACGCAGTGAGCTTGCAGGTGAGTTTTCCTGTGTCCCATCTCAGATCAACTATGTTCTGGACACCCGTTTTACAGTGGAGCGTGGATACTTAGTTGAGAGTCGTCGGGGGGGCGGAGGGTATCTGCGAATTATCCGATTAGGACTGGGCGTCGAAGGGCAGTATCAACAGGTTATGCGGCAATTAATAGGAGAGCAGCTTTCTCGTGAACGCTCAAATGGCCTAGTAGATCGTTTAGTGGAGGAAGAACTGGTGACAATAAGGGAAGCCGCGATGATAAAATGTGTGCTTTCTGGAAAAGAGTTGGGCGGGGAGTTTAGAAATTGGGACGTGCTACGAGCCTGCCTGATGAAGACCATTTTGACGACTCTAAGTCGAGACGATTTATTATAAAGGGGGAGTTAGTATGCTTTGTCAACACTGTCAGCAGCGTGAGGCATTTGTGCATTTATCGATTACAGAGAACGAAAAAACCCGTGAGGTCTATCTTTGTGAAGCTTGTGCTAAAAAAAGCCAAGAAATAGGGTTTGTTTTTCACCCCGCCATGGTGCCAGAGTTTTTGAAAGTCTTGTTTGGGTTTAATTTATCCTTAACAGAACAGCCGTCTGAGCTGACCTGTCCTAAATGTGGAATGACTTTTTCGAAGATAACCCAAGTTGGTAAGCTGGGATGTAGTACGTGTTACGAAACCTTTGAAACGCAGCTTGAGCCGTTGCTTCAGCGTGTTCATGGGGGCGGTCAGAATGTGGGCAAAGTCCCGACAAGACGTGGAGTTGCTATCAAAAGTCGCATGGAGCTAAGAACTCAGAAAGAGAAACTTCAACGCTTGATTCAGCAAGAAGCGTTTGAAGAAGCTGCCGTGGTGAGGGATAAGATTCGCCAACTTGAGCTATCGAAGGGAGAGATAAAACATGACGCATAAGGAGCTCCTCTTACAGCATAGCGCCTGGATGACTGAAACAGATTCTCCAGTCGTCATCAGTAGTCGAGTGAGATTAGCCCGCAACCTTGAGGATTTTCCCTTTCCACATGTACTGGGTCAGGAAGGTGCGGGTCAGGTTGAACAACTCGTTTCACGTCTCTTATCGGATTCAGAAGGGAATATTGGACAACTGAGCTATATATCTTTAACAGAACTAAACAATGTTGAGAAGCAAGTACTCATTGAGAAACACTTGATAAGCCCAAGTTTGGGCGGGTCAACCGGAGCACGTGGCGTGGCATTGGCACCGGACCATCGCTATGCAGTCATGGTGAATGAAGAAGACCATGTTAGAATTCAAGTGCTAATGCCGGGGAATCAACTTCTGGAGGCGCACCGCTTAGCAACGGGGTTAGATGATGTACTAGAGGCAAAACTGGATTTCGCTTACCGGGAGAGTCAAGGATATCTCACCGCATGCCCAACGAATGTAGGTACGGGTCTCAGAGCTTCTGTTATGGTGCATTTGCCGGGTTTAGTAATGATGAAGCAAGTGCAGCAAGTCCTTGGAGCACTCACCCGCTTGGGGTTAGACGTAAGGGGGCTATACGGTGAAGGATCTCAAGCCTCTGGACACATGTTCCAAATCTCCAATCAGATTACACTCGGCAAAAGTGAAGAGGATATTTTAGCTCACCTAAATGCGGTAACTGGTCAAATTATAGAGCACGAGCTTCAGGCGCGAGAACGCCTCCAAGTGCAGATGCCAATGTTTCTAGAAGATAAGGTATGGCGAGCTAGGGGAACCTTGCAAAATGCTCGACTGCTTTCTTCGGAAGATGCTATGCATTTATTGTCCTATGATCGACTAGGGTCAGACCTAGGCTTACTACCCAAGCTGAAAGATTGTTTTGCTTCGCTAATCGTCGATACCCGTCCCGGATGCTTGCAGTACATCCTTGATCGGGAACTCGACCTCAGGCAGCGGGACGAGGAACGGGCAAAACTGGTTCGAGGTCGGACCGCGTTAGAATAAGGGCGTCGGATGAAGCAGGCGGCGCAGAGCGCACAGAGATACAACTTATAGAAAAGAAAGGATGAAGAAACCATGAAGGGACGTTATACGGAACGTGCAGAGAAAGTCTTAACAATCGCTCACGATGAGGCGAAACAGATGGGACATCAAGTGGTGGGGACTGAACACATCTTGCTCGGATTGATCCAAGAGGGTGAAGGAATTGCTGCGCAAGCTTTAATTGGTATGGGCTTAGATCTTGATAAGATCCGTGGTCAAGTTGAACTAATTGCGGGGGTGGGTCAGCCCTATATCGGAGAGGTGGGCTTTACGCCACGTGTCAAAAGGGTTTTGGAGTTGGCAAATGAAGAGACACACCGTCAAGATGTTAACTATATTGGAACAGAACATCTGCTCTTGGGGTTAGTTATGGAAGGCGAAGGGATCGCTGCTAGAATTTTAGCAAATCTCAATGTGAGTCCTGAAAAGGTATGGAAGCAAGTGGTGAAACTTTTAGGTGGCGAATTAGATGAATTGGCAATACCAGGTTCTAATCCCGTACCTTCTTCTAAAAATATCGGACCTGCGAATACCCCAGCGCTCAATGAGTTTGGGCGTGACCTTACTTTGCAAGCTCGGGAAGGACGTCTCGATCCAGTCATTGGGCGGGAAAAAGAGATAGAACGAGTCATACAGGTTTTAAGCCGTCGCACTAAAAATAATCCTGCACTAATCGGGGAGCCTGGCGTCGGTAAAACAGCCATCGCTGAAGGATTGGCGCAGGGGATTATCAGTAATAGAGTACCGGAAATACTGGCCAACAAGCGGGTTATTACCTTAGATCTCTCAGCAATGGTCGCCGGAAGTAAATACCGTGGCGAATTTGAAGAGCGTTTAAAGAAAGTCATGGAAGAAATTCGGGTGGACGGTAATATCATCCTTTTCATTGATGAATTGCATACCTTGATCGGAGCAGGAGCGGCGGAAGGGGCTATCGATGCTGCAAACATTTTAAAACCTGCTTTAGCAAGGGGAGAACTTCAATGCATAGGGGCGACAACCTTAGATGAGTATCGTAAGTATATAGAGAAAGATTCGGCCTTAGAGCGACGTTTCCAACCGATCACGGTCGGTGAGCCAACGGTAGACGAGACAATTTTGATTCTTCGCGGTTTACGCGATCGTTACGAAGCCCATCATCGAGTAAAAATTACGGATGAGGCGATTGAGTCGGCTGCTCGACTGTCTGATCGGTATATTTCAGACCGATTCTTACCAGATAAAGCCATTGATTTAATGGATGAAGCGGCTTCACGTGTTCGTCTGGCCAGTTTTATTGTACCGCCGGATTTAAAATCACTAGAAGATGAAACTGAGCGCTTAAAGAAAGAAAAAGAAGCAGCTGTTTCTAGCCAGGAGTTTGAGAAGGCCGCACAAATTCGCGATCAGGAACACAAACTCCGCGGTGAACTTGCTGAACAACGAGAGGCATGGCAGAATAAACGTTACAAAGACAATGCCATGGTGACACCTGATGATATAGCGCAAATCGTAGCAAGCTGGACAGGAATACCTGTCAAGAAACTAGCTCAAGAAGAAAGTGAACGACTCCTGCATCTAGAGGAAATTTTGCATCAAAGACTAATAGGCCAGGAAGATGCCGTTACCGCAGTGGCTAGGGCGGTTCGTCGCGCTCGAGCAGGGTTAAAAGATCCGAAACGCCCAATCGGTTCCTTCATCTTTCTCGGGCCAACCGGGGTCGGTAAAACCGAACTCGGCCGCGCCTTAGCGGAGGCGATGTTTGGCGACGAAAATGCTCTGATTCGTATTGATATGTCAGAATATATGGAGAAGCACGCAGTTTCTCGGCTTGTAGGAGCGCCTCCTGGATATGTTGGGCACGATGAAGGCGGCCAATTAACTGAAGCGGTCAGACGTAAACCCTATAGTGTTGTTTTACTGGATGAAATTGAAAAGGCGCACCCTGAAGTGTTCAATATTTTGCTACAAGTACTTGAAGATGGACGTCTTACAGATACCAAAGGACGGACCGTTGATTTCAGGAATACGGTAATTATCATGACATCCAATGTGGGATCTTCTTTCCTGAGGAAGGAAGCCATGGGATTTGCAGCGAAAAAAGACGCTAAAATGGATTATAAAAATATGCGTGGATTTGTTATGGAAGAGCTAAAACGAACCTTCCGCCCAGAGTTTCTAAATCGTATCGACGAGCTTGTCGTTTTCCATGCCCTTGAAGAGGAACACTTGTTAAAAATCACAGAGATCTTGATGAGTCAGGTAAACCTTCGCTTGCTTGAGCAGGGCTTGACGCTTCGAGTTGATCAGAGTGCTGTCGAACTCATTGCGAAAGAGGGAAATGATCCGATTTTTGGAGCACGTCCACTACGTCGTGCAATTCAACGTTTAATTGAAGATGCCTTATCTGAGAAAATACTAGAAGGCGAATTTAAAGATGGAGACAAGATTGGCGTGGAAGCAGAGGACGGAAAAATGAAGTTCTCTAAGAGCTAATTTAAGAGCTGGAATGAGATCATTATTATTCGCAGGGGATTCAGAAATTGTTGGAATTCTCCTGCGGAAATGGGGCGTTGCATGAAAACCAAGGTGGTTTATCGGTGTTCCAATTGCGGATCAGAAAGCCCAAAATGGTTGGGAAAGTGTCAAATATGTGAGGAATGGAACACCTTTGAAGAATCAGAGAATCTACCTAAAACGACGTCTTCAACTAGTAAGAGAAAGACTTCACCGAAGCGGTTATCAGAGGTCTTAGCCAGTAATAGCGATAGAATTGTGACGAGTATCAGTGAATTTAACCGAGTTTTGGGTGGTGGTATCGTGAAAGATTCCATCATTATCTTGACAGCAAGGCCTGGTGCAGGAAAATCAACCTTGCTGTTACAAGTGGCGGATGATATCGCTGATCAGGGTTACAAGGTGTTATATGCTTCCGCCGAAGAAAGTGAAAGTCAAATCAAAAGCAGGTCAGATCGAATTCTGAAGGGTAGTAAGAGTAACATATGGATTTATTCTGATACAAGTATGAACCATGTTTTGGACTCAATTGAGGAAATCGACCCTGATTTGATTATTATCGACTCAATCCAGACCTTTACCCTTGAAGAACATAACTCCCGGCCTGGGTCACCGATTCAAACGATGGAGTGTGCTAACGAACTCTTAAAAATTGCGAAGAATAGCACCCGACCCAGAGCCGTAATCTTGGTTGGGCAAATGACGAAAGACGATGAAATCGCCGGACTTCGAGCGTTAGAGCATCTGGTTGATGCCGTTTTAATTCTTAATGGGGAAAATGGAGAAGAATTAAGGGGTGCTTGGTGTTCAAAGAATCGATTTGGAAGTACCGGCGAAATCGGCTTTTTCTCGATGACGGAACGAGGCATGTTATCGATTGATAACCCGTCTGAGTTCTTTATGACGCAAAGGGGAGAAGACCAAAAGGTTTCAGGAAGCGCCTTAACCGTGATCAAAGAGGGGACACGCCCTATTATTGTGGAAATTGAAAGTCTCGTGTCCAAGTCGTTCACGCCCTATCCATCAAGAATCGCGGAGTGCTTGAGACGAGATCAATTAAATACCCTGATTTCTATCTTAGAGCAAAGAGGTAAGATTAACTTATACGATAAAAATGTCGTCATTAAAACAACGGGAGGGCTTCAACTCAAAGAGCAATCCGCCAGCTTAGCCATTATTATGTGTATTGTTTCATCTGTGAAAGACAAATCAATTCCGAATGATACCGTGTTTGTGGCAGATGTAGGCCTTACGGGAGAACTTAAAAAAGTCCCTTCCATTGAGGCGCGAATTCGGGAAATTGACAGAATGGGGTTCAAACGCGTCTACATAGCAAAAAATACGCTCAGAGATTCCTCAAGATTCAAAAACCTTCAAATCATTGAGATGAACACTTTATATGATGTCATTCTGGATTTAAATATGAAGACAGGACCAAAGAATGAAGTTGAATCACCAATCAATGAAGATATTTAAGATGTAGACATAGAAGAGGATCACGGATTAGGCGTTTATGTCGGCTCCTGACGGCTGGTTTTGTCATGAGGCGATGCTTTGATATATAAAGAATTAGTGATAAACTAAGATCAGGATAATATTATAATTAACAAGGAGGTTAACATGTCGTTTAGCTATCTCATTACTTCAGATACAATTGGGCATCAAGACCCGGAATTGGGTAAACGCCTCATGCACAGCTTTTTCATGAAGCTTTTGGAAGCAGCTGAGAAACCATCCCATATTTTATTTTTGGAAAAAGGAGTGCAACTATTGTTGCCTGAATTTTCCGCGGTTAATGCCTTGAAGATTTTAGAAAAGGAATCAGGTGTCACTCTGTTGGCCTGTGTGACCTGCCTAGATTATTACGGGATCAAGGATAAAATAGAGGTTGGCGAGGTTTCCTCCATGCCCGAGATTATCGAGGCGATGCATGAAAGCGATCAAGTGATCCATATTTAACCGAATGAACAAAAGATACGGCGCAACCGCTGTTAGCAATTGGACAACCAATGGAGCGTATGATAGAATCACCAAAACGTATGAGTACAGTCTGTGGGTACAGACCTCGTAAAAATAATAATTTCATGAGGAGTGATAAAAATGATTGAAATAACAGAACTCGCGGCTCAAAAGGTTAAAGAAGTGCTTAAAGCGCAGAATAAAGAAAGCGGATTTCTTCGTGTCTATCTTGTAGGTGCTGGTTGTGGTGGACCGAACTTTGGCATGACGGTGGAAGAGTCAAAAACTGAGGAAGATATTCTTGATGAAAAATATGGTCTTTCGATTATTACGGATAAAAAACTGTCGCCTCAATTAGAGGGGGCCACGATTGATTTTATTGAGTCGAATGACGGTGGAGGTTTTGAAATACGTACCGTAAAGACCGATGATGGGGAAGGCTGTGGCGGAGGCTGCGGGGGTTGTGGCGGAAGTTGCTAATACAGTCAGGACAAAGGGCGCTCGATTTCGGAGGTCAACATCACAAACCAACTATTATTTGCTGTATAACTGAAAACATAAATAGTTAAGAAAGAACCGGAATTACGAATATAAGAGTAATTCCGGTTCTTGTTCTTAATTAGGACTCTCTTTTTTCGGGACTCTCTTTTTATATCCAGAATTTGGTCTTAATACATGCCGTTGGGATAAATTAATGCTATAATTATTAGACAGCGTTAAGCAACGTCGTAACTCTATGATAATTAGAAGGGCGAAGAACTGGAATGATCGATAAACTGTTGAACATGTTTGATAAGTTCAATATCAAACGGGCAACTGATCTTATAAGTACGGACAACAAGACATTGCACCTCTCTTGGGATTTATTCTATCCGATGGAAACCATGATTCTGCAGGAATATCAACATGTCAAAACCCCGCCATCGGTGACAGAATTTCTAGAACTGTTGAAAAGAAAACCTCTTGAACGTGCGGATCTTCAAAAAACACATGTTAAGTTTTGCATGGATTCCGTAGCCTACGCTAAGCGGCGGGAGACACAGGGGAACCCAATAAAGCATGTTTTCCTTAAGACCTACGAGCCGTCATTTGATGCTCTTAATAAGGACCAAAAGGAATGGTATTTTTATTGGAGAAAAGAAGTTTTAAGGGGTAACTACCTATATACAGATTCGGGATATGTTTTTATTTTTGTCTACGAACTTTTAAATTACACATTTAATGAGAATGCAGCGTTTAATTTAAGTATGTTGGACCGAATTTGCCTGAACTACCACAATAAAGATTATAGTTTGGATCATCTTCTGCCGCGCTGGATTTGCGATTTTTGTTATGAGTTAGGGGAATATGGGCTTGAAACGAAGTGGACCGCTAAGATCAGTAACTATGAATTTTCCGATTATGAGACTCTCAAAGAATATGAGAATAAACTAGGCAGGGTTTCTATTGCCTTTTGGAAACGATTTATACGATATAATAAAACAGCTTTCTTTAAAACGAATAGAAATATTATTTACAAAATTTTTAAGACTTCGGTGGCACTACTTGAACGTGAGTATCAGGCTCAAGGTAAAAATCTTATAGAAGCATGGATACCGCTTGACAAATCAGTCAGTTTTGAACGACAATTATTCCAAAATGCAGTGATCGGCCGCAAGGTTCAAAATAAATTGGAAGTCAAACGGTTTCCCTCGTTGAAAATGAGGGAAGATTTAGCAGGTTTATTTCGCCTAGCAAAAAATATTACCAGAGTTAGAGCGGGAGAAAAGCGCCAGTTGAACGGCGATGAAGCATTGTTTCCAGAGGGATTCAGTCATGTGCTAATGGACTTGTTTGAGGATAAAATAGATTCTTCACCACTCTCCGGAAGTCGCTTTGTAAAAGCTCGGGATAAGGGGCAGGCGGGCGTAGGTAGCTCAATTCCACACGCTCCTGAAAATCTAGAACAAGTGGTGGCGACGATTCCGCTTATTGAGTTTGATTTAGAGCGAATTGATACGTTAGATAAGGAAAGCAAGGAGCTATTAGAAATTTTTGCGCTTCGATATGATGAAGAAGATGAAGTCGATCATTACGATAAACCTGATCTGAAAAAAGGGAATAACGTTGTTGAAACGCTGAAAGTATTGGAGAAACAGAATAAAATTGAAATGCAGAGTGAGACTGAGGAGTTTGAATCTTTTATCGCCGAATTAACCAAGTTGGAAAGCGAATTCCTCCTGGGGTTCAAGGACTTATTAAGGGTCAAGCAAGAGGGAATAGACTATCTTAAAACGCATGGAGTTATGATGGGGGTCTTTATGAGCACCCTCAACGAAAAATCGTTGGATTATTTAGGGGACAACCTCATTGAACAAGAGGGAGACATTCTAAGATTTAATGAAGATTTCAGGCAAGTGCTTCAGAGGCTTGCCGAGGAGGAATAGATACATGGCAGGAAAACTTCGTAAAAAAGATTCTACAGCAATTCTAAACTCACTCTATGGGGGCGTTGTCCCCAATAGGGGTTTGGAACATATTATGGTCGGGCGTAAAGAAGAGGCCACTCAAATCCTGAAAGATTTAGAGACGGTGAAGGATGGAGCCTCAGTGATTAAATTCATCATTGGACCCTTTGGTTCGGGTAAGACTTTTCTACAAGCGTTAATCCAACAAGTTGCCTTTAGTGAGAAATTCGTGGTCGGCAAGGTCGATTTTGATGCCAATCGCAGACTTTATGGCTCTGAGGGCAGAGCGGTGGCAACTTATTCCGAAATGATGAAAAACCTATCGGTTGTTACTTGCCCTGACGGAAATGCTTTGCCGATGATTTTAGATCAATGGATTAGTGACGTACAGACCAAAACCATGCGAGACAAAGGGTATGGGTCTGTCGCGTATGATAACCCACAATTTATCATCGATGTGGAGCACGAGATAGCGGAGACTGCGACCAAGATGGACCGGCTCGTCGGTGGCTTCGATTTTGTACGGGTGCTGATGCAATATTTTAAGGGTTTTGTGGAAGACAATAATTCCCTTCAGCGCAGCGCGCTACGCTGGCTGAGGGGGGAATATTCGACCAAAACTGAGGCGAGAGCGGACCTGGGAGTCAGAGATATTATTGACGACGCTAACTACTATGACTATATTAAGATCATGGCTCAATTCGTTCGCCAAATCGGCTATTCTGGGTTAGTTGTCAATTTCGATGAAGCTATAAACCTGTACAAGATAACCCATCCGCAATCTAGGGACAAGAACTACGAAACTATTCTCAAGATTTTTAACGATACGCTGCAAGGAAATGTATCAGGTCTGTACATCATTTTTAGTGGTACACCTGAGTTTCTAGAAGACGAGCGCAGAGGACTCTATAGTTATGAAGCCATTAAACGAAGACTGGCCTTAAATAAATTTGAAAGTAACGAGTTTAGAGATTTATCGCAACCTGTGATGAAACTCACGCCTCTCAAACAGGAAGAATTGTACCTTTTGCTCAAGAACCTAGTGGAGATTCATGCCTTCCATTATGACTATGAACTCAAAGTAAGTGCGGGAGAAATCCGTTCGTTTATTATCCGGGAATATTCTAGACCTGGAGCTCAAGAAAATTTGACCACGAGTGATATCATACGATCTTTTATTGGTGGTTTAAATATTCTGCAACAGAATCCAGGGTTTGACCGCTCAAAGATCTTTGGTGATCAAGAGGACTCAATAGCCTTGCCTCCTAAAAGCGCGGTAGCGGGTCGGTTTAGCTCAGCAAAGGTTTAGGCTTTATTGAAGATTGGAGTTTTCGTGAATACTTTTAAACTTTTATCACAAAAAATGCAACAAAGAATTTGGTCTATGAAATGGGAGAATTTTACCCCAGTTCAGGATCAGACGATCCCACTGATCCTGCAGACCGAAGCAGATATCATCGTTTCAGCCAACACAGCTTCGGGAAAAACCGAAGCTGCTTTTCTACCGATTATTACAAAGATAGAGGATCAGGCTCAGGCAGAGTTAAAGGTACTGTATATTTCTCCGCTCAAAGCATTAATCAATAACCAATTTGAACGAATTGAACGCTTATGCCAAAACTGTGAGATTAAAATCTATCGTTGGCATGGGGATATAGGGCAAACTCAAAAAAACAAACTGCTCAGAAACCCTTCAGGAATTCTTCAAATTACGCCCGAGTCCCTAGAGAGCTTGTTCATTAACAAGACGGGGCATTTGAAGCCCCTCTTTCAGGGTGTAGAATTCATCGTGATTGATGAAATCCACGCATTTTTCGATTCTCCGCGAGGTGCCCAGCTCCGTTCTTTATTATCGAGAATGGAAACGTACACAAGGGCTCGACCCCGTATTATTGGCTTATCCGCAACCATCACAAATTTCGACCTTGTAAAACAATGGGTCAATCATACTGGATCCGCAGAGGTTGAAGTGGTCGAAGCGACGGATGAGGACAAGGAACTTCAGTATTCCTTATTGCATTTTCCCGCTGGGAAGGATGGGAAGATACCCTTAGAGCTTCTCGAAGACTTGAGAGAGGTCACTAGAGACTATCAATCCCTCATCTTTTGTAATAGCAGAGGCACTGTGGAAGAGACGACGGTTATGCTGAATCGTCTGGCCGATAAGGAGGGCATCAAAGAAGGGTACTTTGCTCATCACTCCTCAATTGATAAAGCTGAAAGAGAGTACGTTGAGAAAAAGTTGGCAGCTTCCAAAACTCCACAAAGTATTGTATGTACTAGTTCGCTCGAACTCGGACTTGATATTGGTGCGCTTGATCTTGTCTGTCAACTGGATACGACCTTTACAGTTTCTTCACTCAAGCAACGCATAGGGCGTTCCGGAAGGAAGCAAGAGGAGCCTCAGATCCTTCAGATGTATACCACCAGTGAGGAAAGCTTGGTACAGTCCATTGCCGTCGTGAAGCTCATGCTTGAAGGGTGGATTGAGCCAGCTGAGGGATATCCTGTACCCTATGATATTGCCTTTCATCAGATCATCTCTCTGTGTCAGGAATATAATGGCGTAACTTGGAGTCAGCTCATTCATGCCCTCAAAAAAAATGCTGCCTTTTATAAGCTGCCCAAGACGGATATGGTCAGTCTAATCAATCACATGGTAAATACGGAGATGTTAGAGATCGTTCCTGGGCTCAATGAGTATATTGTGGGACTAGAGGGAGAAAAACTATTAAGAGGTAAAGATTTTTATTCCGTCTTCATGATGGCCATATATTATGATGTGTACTGTGGCATACGCAAAATCGGACAACTCGATAAAGGCGTCAGATTTGATCTTGGGGAAAACGTCATCTTAGCAGGAAAGCTGTGGACCATTAAGGATATGGACACGAAGAAAAATAAGATTTTTGTCCAAGCTTCGGTGAATGCTAAAAAACCAAAGTATCTCAGTGATCCAGGTAAAATAAATCTTAAAATCGCAGAAACCATGTTTGAAGTTCTATGTTCGGGGGAACAATTCCAATATCTTGACGAAAAAGCAACAGAGTGTCTTGCCAGTTCGCGACGAAAATATTCCTTATATCATGTATCGGCAGATCAGCGCATTGCATGGGAGTTACGCGATGCCCTTATTTTTGAGCCTTTTGCGGGAACCGTGATCAATAATACGTTGATTTGGCTGCTTAGAGCTGTGTCCGGTTTAGACATTAGACGCAGGCCGGGTCAAGTAGAACGTATCCTTTTACCAAAGGACGTTAATCTTTCAGACCTTATTGAAAAGATCCAAAGTCGGGTTTGGGTGGACGCTGATCTTGTGTTGTTTATCCGGGAAAATGAATGGCTGGTAACAAAATACTCACCCTATTTGACGGATGAGTTGCGGCAAAAAATGCATATGAATCGCGAAATTGATCTTAAAGGCGCTTTGAGATTTTTGGATCGTTATCACTTTGTGACGATTTCGTTGACCGAGTAATTTTAATTAAGTCGTCGTGCTTTGAACATTGGAATAATATAAAAGCTCCTGCAATGCAGGAGCTTAATGTCTGAAACCATCGTTACATTCGTTGGGTCATGACTTAAGTCAAATTGAAAACAGTTAATGTTTGCAGTTTCTTATGTTCTTGGAAGATGACGTCGGTGAGGGAAATTTCCAACGCATTGGACAAGGCCGCTATATAAAATAATTGTTTACCTAATTCTGCCTCTATGATATCACGGCAGTTATCGCAAATAAAACCTTCGAGTTGGCTGTCCAAGAGCTCTTTGAGATCCGCGAGGCTTGCATCGGGTGGTATGGGTTTCTTATGTGCATTGATTGAATGGCAACCGCAACTTGTCACCGATTTAACAACGGCACGGTTAACACGTGCAGACGATTCTTGCCCCTTGGACAAGATATCCAAAATACTTTGATGACGGATTAACAGAGATTTTACAGTGCTTTGGAATTGGTCAGTGAGTTGTTCCATGAGCGCTATCCTCACTCCTTTCTGCCTTCTCTATTATATCGAGACGCCGGGGTTGTTGTCAATTTTCAAGGAGATTAAGGGATAAAAAGGGAAATTGACAGGCCGAAGGCTTGTATGATATAATTTGAAACTTTGACCCGGGCTTTGTTCCTTGCTATAATAAGATAAAAGGGGGTGGCTGAATGTTTAAAGTTGGTGACAAAGTTGTTTATCCGATGCATGGTGCTGGTATTATTGAGTCCATTGAAGAACGTGAAGTCCTCGGAGAAACACATCAATATTATGTAATGCATCTACCAGTAGGGAATATGAAATTGTTTATTCCCTTGAACAACGTGGAGAATCTTGGGTTACGGCAAGTGATTTCTCCTGCCATGGTTAAAGATGTACTAGAAGTACTCAGAACAGAAGACACTGCAGCTACATTGGCTTGGAACCGGCGCTATCGCGCAAACTTGGAAAAAATTAAGAGTGGAAATATTTTTGAAGTTGCTAATGTTGTGCGTAGCCTTGCGCAAAGGGATAATGAAAAGGGCCTTTCTACCGGTGAGAAAAAAATGTATGAGAATGCCTGCCAGATCTTGATTAGTGAACTCGTATTGACAGAAGGGTCAGAAGAGGCAACGGTTAGACAATGGCTTTCAAAGGCTTTAGTTTTAGCTTAGACGAAATACTTTCATACGGACTGTTTAAGTTAAAGACGTTGTCCTTCTTGGTTGCACTTATGCGCAAGAAGACTTATACTTTCACTTATGAAACAAGCTCAAAGCCAAATAATTAGTTAAATTTACCTTTTGATGAAACTATGACCTCATATAGGTATAATTGGAAAGTCTTTTAGTCACAATAGGTAAAAAGGAGGTGAAATGATGATTCGCAACTTAATACGCGGGATCATCACTCTGTTAGTGGGGGCGCTGGGATTTTATCTCAGTTATCTATTTTTAAGCCTCAATCTTTTACAATCGCTGGGATACAATATTTCTCCTGTCTGGACCTACGCAGTGACCGTTGTTTTATTTGCTATTATCGGGTTTTTAGTTGCTCCGGTTAGTATCCGTTCTTTTCTTTCGTTAATGGGATGGATCGATGCACGATTAACCCAGGTGCCAACACATGATCTTATGAGTGGGGCCGTTGGGGGGATCATCGGACTTATTATTTCAACCTTATTTAGTAATTCATTTGTCAGCATTCCCTTCTTCGGACCATTACTGGCGGTCCTGCTAAGCATTTTCTTAGGTTATCTGGGTTTAACGATTGGCATGAAGCGGAAAGAAGATGTCTTGGGACTTCTGAGCTTTTTCCCAAAATTCCGAGGAGACAAAACGGATAAAGCAGACAAGACTAGGGGAAGTAAGGGAGACCACCCGCTAGAGCAGGTGAATTATAAGATCCTTGATACTAGTGTCATTATTGATGGACGAATTGCCGACATTGTTAAAACTGGATTTGTGGAAGGAATATTGCTCATTCCAAGTTTCGTCTTAGAGGAGCTTCGACATATCGCAGATTCTTCAGACTTGCTCAAACGAAATCGTGGGCGTAGAGGCCTTGATATCCTCAATCAAATTTCAAAGGAAACAGCGATTAAAGTTCATATCCATGAACAAGACTTTGATGATATCAACGAAGTCGACAGCAAACTAGTGCGTTTAGGGCAAGTTCTAGGGTCGCCCCTTTTAACAAATGATTATAATCTCAACAAAGTGGCTGAACTACAAGGCGTTAAGGTTTTAAATATCAATGAATTGGCCAATGCGCTGAAACCCATTGTTTTGCCCGGTGAAGAGATGCTAGTTCAAGTGATGAAAGAAGGAAAAGAACCTGGCCAGGGCGTAGCCTATCTTGATGATGGAACGATGATTGTTGTGGATACGGGACGTCGCTTTATGGGACAAAATGTTACCGTGTTAGTCACAAGTGTTCTGCAGACTGCCGCTGGCCGTATGATTTTCGCCAAGCCAAAAAGTGTTCTTGAAAAAAAGCCGATGGGCCTTCGTACAATTGACGAGGTGAATGCGATTGGCTGAGATAGGAATTGTGATTCCTGCAGCAGGCCAAGGCAAACGGATGGGGGCTGGATACAATAAGCAGTTTCTATCCTTGATGGGACAGCCCATCTTAGCCCATACAATTAGAATCTTCCAAGAATCTAGCGATGTTTCTGAAATTGTTATTGTAGGGGCGAAAAGCGATCTCCTTGACATTAAAGCGCTTGTTTATCAACATAAGTTTGATAAGGTTGTGTCAATAAGTCAAGGCGGAGCGCACCGCCAAGATTCCGTACGTGCAGGGGTTCAAGCTCTCAGTGCCACTATCCAACGGGTAGTGGTTCATGACGGGGCGAGGCCCCTTTTGACATTAAAAGCATTTCACCAATTTATAGGAGAAACAGAAAATTTCTCTGCTGCCATTATGGGTATCCAACTCAAGGATACAGTTAAACGGGTTGATTTGTCTGGAAAAGTACTCGATACTCCGCCACGCGACAGTTTGCGTGCCATCCAGACACCACAAATTTTTGACCGAGGGATCTTAGAGGAAGCGCATCTTAAAGCCTTATCTGAGGGTTACTATGGTACTGATGATGCATCTTTACTAGAATGGATGGGATATCCTGTGCAAGTGGTAGAGGGTTTGCAGGGTAATATTAAGGTGACAACGCCCGAGGATTTGTGGTTAGCTGAACGAATACTGGGGCAAAGAGCTTAACGATGCACGAAGTAGGAAGCAACACTTTGTTAGGTTAGGTGATTCAGCTCTCGTAGATCGGACCTCGGACTTCAGAATGGGGGGGCTTGATTATTAAAGTCGGAATAGGCTATGACGTTCACGCCTTGGTTGAGGGACGGCCTCTGATTCTCGGAGGCGTGGAAATTCCCTATGAGCGTGGCTTGCTTGGACACTCGGACGCAGACGTTCTGATTCATGCAATCATGGATTCGCTTTTAGGTGCTCTGGCATTAGGCGATATCGGTGCGCATTTTCCGGATCATGATCCTCGCTACCGAGGGATTTCTAGTATTGCCTTATTGGAACAAGTCATGAAACTTATCCAGGCACAAGGGTATCGCATTGGGAATATGGATAGCATCATTGTGGCGCAGCGGCCCAAGCTTGCCCCTTTTATCCCGCAGATGCGGGCTAATCTTGCACGAGTGATGAATTTAGATGAAACGTGTGTATCGGTGAAAGCAACAACGACTGAACGGCTGGGATTTGCTGGACGAGAAGAAGGAATCGCGGCTCAGGCAATCGTTAGTTTAGAAAGTTTTGGAGGATGATTTATGGAAATTCGCGTTCGTTTTGCACCTAGCCCAACAGGGCCACTTCACATTGGAGGGGCAAGATCCGCTTTATTTAATTATCTATGGGCTCGAAACAAAAAGGGAAAATTTATCGTCCGGAGTGAGGACACCGATTTAGAACGGTCCAGTCGAGAATCAGAACAAAATATTTTGGAAGCACTTCGTTGGCTAAATATACAGTGGGATGAGGGAATCGAGGTAGGGGGAGATAATGGCCCATACCGTCAAACGGATCGTCTAGATCTTTACAAAGACTACACCAAGCGGCTTTTCGACAGCGGTCATGCTTATTACTGCTACTGCTCAGAAGAAGAAATCCAACAAGAAAGACAGGACTTAATTGCCAAGGGGGAATCGCCGCGCTATTTGGGTAAGTGCCGTGATTTAACGGCTGAACAAAGGGCTGTCTTAGAAGCAGAAGGCCGTAAGCCTGTTGTGCGATTCCGTGTGCCAAAAGCACAAGCAATTCACATTAACGATCAAGTGCGTGGGGATGTTGTGTTTGATAGTGACGGAATTGGAGATTATGTTCTCGTTAAATCGGACGGAATTCCCACCTATAATTTCGCCGTTGTTGTCGATGATGTTACGATGAAAATTACACATGTAATTCGTGGAGAAGAACATCTGTCAAACACACCCCGTCAAGTATTAATCTATCAAGCGTTAGGGTTGCCAGTCCCAGAATTTGCTCATGTCTCACTGATCCTTAATACTGAAGGTGGGAAAATGAGCAAACGCGACGGGGATACAGCGGTCTTGGACTATCAGAAAAAAGGGTATCTTCCGGAAGCCATCATTAATTTCATTGCTATGCTTGGTTGGGCACCCTCCGGAGAAGAAGAGTTTTATACCCTCGATGAATTGGCAGAAGTTTTTTCGTTGGATCGTGTCTCCAAGAGCCCAGCTGTCTTCGATATACAAAAGCTCAATTATATTAATTCGCATTATATAAAAGCAGCAGCTCCGGAACGACTAGCAGAACTTGCGTTACCGTTTGTGGGGGAAATGGGCATTCTTCCTCGGGCTGAACGGTCAGATCAGCAGCAACAATGGTTCGTCAGTTTCATTGAAGCAATTTCTGAGAAAATATCTCATATGGCAGAAGTGAAGGACTTTATCCATTATTTCCACGGTGCAATACCCTTAGAGCCAGAAGGGGAGGCTTTGGAAGTTTTGAGAGGCGAGCAGGTACCGGTTGTTTTGCGACTATTTGGGGATAAAATACGGGATGTAGAGCTGCTATCAGGGGCAACAGTGAAAGTTCTCTTAAAGCAGATCACCAAAGAGTTAAAACTAGGGGGAAAATTGGTTTACATGCCAGTAAGAGTGGCGTTAACCGGACAAATGCATGGGCCGGAACTCGTTGATGTCATTCCTTTGTTAGGGCGAGATAATGTTTTAAAACGGCTGGGAGTGACTGAAAAGCGCTATTTAGGCGCTATTTAGAGATCACATCGAAGCACCTGTCCTGTTTGACAGAGAATGGATATGGCCCTATAATAGATACATTATTAAAGTGAATCTAGTTTTAGTCAAATGATGAATTAGAGCGATGATGAGAAAGAGTACAAAGAGATATTGCAACTAGCGAAAATGGGGTAGTGGAAGCCATTTGCAAGGGATTTTTGGAAGTGCGTCTCTGAGCTGATTGGAAGAAACCTATAGAGTATTCCAATCCGTTTTGACTGCGTTAAAGTTTTAAGTTGGGACGACTTGATCGTTCAAACAGAGTGGAACCGCGGAATCTTTCGTCTCTGGACGAAAGGCTCCGCTTTTTGTATTCAATTATAGATAATATGGACAATTCTGAGGAGTAGGGTGAGCTAAATGATTTTTCGACAAATGAGGCGCGACATTCGAGTTGTTTTTGAACGAGATCCTGCAGCAAAAAGTATCTGGGAGGTCATATTTTGTTATCCAGGATTTCATGCTGTACTTTTTCATAGAGTTGCACATTGGATGTATCTGCATAAAATGGTGCTAATACCCCGTATGATCTCCCAGCTGTCTCGTTTTCTGACAGGCATTGAAATACATCCGGGGGCGAAGATTGGACAAGGTTTCTTTATTGACCATGGAACCGGCGTGGTCATTGGCGAAACAGCAGAAGTTGGAGACAATGTCACAATATATCAAGGCGTTACCCTAGGGGGGACGGGTAAAGAAAAAGGTAAGCGGCATCCGACCATTGGGAATAATGTCGTGATTGGGGCAGGCGCAAAAGTTTTAGGTTCTTTTAAAGTGGGAGATAATGTGAAAATCGGTGCAGGATCAGTGGTTCTCAATAAATCAATTCCCAGTGACACAACAGTCGTAGGAGTTCCAGCGCGAGTTGTCCTCCACCTCGGGGTCCCAATTCAAGACGTGGATACAACACTTGAGGAACTTCCCGATCCGGTCAACGAAATGTTAAAATGCTTGATGCATCGTGTGGAATATTTAGAACAACGTCTAAATGAAAAGGAGAGTCGATACAATGTCCTTGAAACTATACAACACCATGACACGACAAAAAGAGCAGTTCCAGCCACGGGAGAACGGGAAAGTTGCGATGTATGTCTGCGGTCCGACGACTTATAATTTTACCCATGTGGGGAATGCGCGGATGTTTGTTGTATTTGACATGATTAGACGCTATTTTATGTATAAAGGGTACGATGTCAATTACGTGCAGAATTTCACCGATGTGGATGATAAAATTATTCAGCGGGGGAACGCGGAAGGCATGGATCCGTTGGCTTTAGGTCAAAAGTATATTGCGGAATATTTTAAAGACGCAACAGCCCTAAACATCCTTCCGGCGACAGTACATCCAAAGGCTACAGAACATATTCCAGAAATGATTGAGATTATCCAGGGGCTTATTAGCACAGGACTAGGATACGAAGTGGACGGCGATGTTTACTTTGCAGTCGACCAATTTCCCAACTATGGGAAATTGTCTGGTAGAACGCTAGAAGATATGAAAGCCGGGGCAAGGGTTGAGGTGGACGAACGCAAACATCATCCGATGGATTTTGCGCTATGGAAAAATACAAAGCCAGGAGAACCCGCCTGGGAAAGTCCGTGGGGCATGGGTCGCCCAGGGTGGCATATTGAATGTACGGCCATGTCGTTGAAATATTTGGGGGCTGGATTTGATATACATGGTGGCGGTGGAGACCTTGTTTTCCCCCATCACGAGAATGAGATCGCCCAAACGGAAGGTTACCTAAAAGGACAGACGTTCGCTCATTATTGGATGCACAACGCATTTCTGACAATTAATCAAGAAAAAATGTCCAAGTCTTTAGGCAATTTTTTCACAACACGGGAGGTACTTGAGAAATTCTCAGGAGAAGTGATCCGCTTTTATTTACTGGGGACTCATTACCGTAGCCCGTTGGATTTCGATGATCAGAACTTAGTCATGGCCCAAAAAGGGTTAGAACGGTTGCAAACGAGTATCCGTTTGGCTCAGCAAGCTTTGGAGCGTGAGGGGTCTTCTAAAAACGAGCTGAATGAGGCAGAATTATTTAAAGCTTCGAAAGAGGCTCATGAGGCATTTGGGAGGGCCATGGATGATGATTTTAATTCGGCACTCGCTTATGCGACGCTCTTTGAATTAGCCAAAACGATGAATGGGTGTGTGCAGGCAAATCCTGTCCCTTCAAAGGGATTAGAAGAAGCCCAAAAGACCCTCTTAGAACTTGGAGAAGTGCTCGGCTTTGACCTACTTCATCCGGCCGTTGCTCAAGCCGGAAATGATGAGATGCTGACCCAAGTAATGGAGATAGTTCTCCAGATCCGTTCACGAACGCGCCTGAAGAAAGATTGGGAAATGGCAGATTTTATTCGCGATGCACTCAAAGAAAAAGGCATTATGATTGAAGATACTCCGCAAGGCGCAAGGTGGCAAATTAAGAAGTAGTTGAAAGGTGACTGTATGCGAAATTGGCAGGAAATGAATGCCCTAACACTGGCTTATTTGGGAGATGCGGTCTATGAACTATGGGTCCGTACCCACCTACTAGAGTTAGGTCATGAAAAGGTTAAGGAACTCCACAAACAAGCAGTGAGCTATGTACGTGCTAGTACCCAAGCTCAGATTTTACATGCCCTTTTACCCGATCTGAACGAGATTGAACAGCAAGTTGTTTTGCGCGGGAGAAATGCCAAAGGAGGGCATCCCAAGAACGTCGATGTCGTGACCTACCGGCATGCAACGGCGTTTGAGAGTTTAGTGGGCTATTGGCAGTTGAATAACCAAAACGATCGAATGCAATGGGCGTTCAATCAAGTGGATGACATAATTCTGCAGGAGCCAACGAAGAAAACGGAGGCTACTTGAGAGATTGAGGGGAGAAATAAACAAAACTATGCGAGTAGAACTTATTCAGCACACCACTGATCCGGAGAAAGTCGTTGCCGCTGCTGCCCGTTTATGCTACTCTTCGGATCCTGTTCCTGATTTACTGGAACGCTTAGATGATGAGTCGGTAGCAAGGTTTGTTTGTAAATTGCGGGAGATGGGTCATCTTTCCCCGTTTGAACATGTCAGCTTCCAGTTTTCAATCGATGGCGTCTCAAGGTCCCTATCCCATCAGCTGGTTCGTCACCGAATCGCGAGTTATTCCCAGCGTTCTCAACGCTATGTCCAAGAAAAAGGGTTTGAGTTTGTCATTCCGCCGAGTGTTAAGAGAAGCCCAGAGGCGTTAGATCGCTTTGAGGCGGTGATGGCTCGCCTCCAAGAAGACTATCAGGAGCTCTTAAACATTGTACCGGCAGAAGATGCCCGTTATGTTTTACCGAATGCCTGTACAACTTCTTTGATGGCGACGTTTAATGCCAGATCACTCCTGAACTTTTTTGAACATCGTACTTGTATAAGGGCACAGTGGGAGATCCGTATTTTAGCAGAAAAGATGCTGGAGTTGGTACGAGTCGTCGCTCCTAATCTTTTTAGTGAGTCTGGACCGACTTGCATAACTCAGGGAATCTGTCGTGAAGGTAAATATAGTTGTGGGAGATTGAAAACCCTAGAAGGAAAGAAGTGAACAACTTGGACGAGGAAATAGTTTACGGTAAAAATTCCGTTTTGGAGCTTTTAAAAAGTGGGAAGCCCGTTAACAAAGTGCTCTTTGTAGCGGATGGACCAGGTGGACGGAATCAAGAAATCATTCCGTTATTACAAGAACGGAGCATACCTTATCAATTCGTGGACCGTCAGACCCTTGACAGATTAACGAACCGAGAGCGCCACCAGGGAATGCTTGCCTATATTGCAGCGCGGGAGTATGCCAGCGTAGAGGATATGCTGGCCTTAGCAGAGGAACGGCAAGAAGCCCCTTTTATCTTGATGCTGGATGAGATTGAAGACCCTCATAATTTGGGGGCGTTGTTGAGGACAGTGGACGCTGTCGGAGCCCATGGGGTGATCATTCCTAAAAGACGAAGTGTTGCTTTGACGGGTACTGTCGCCAAAACGTCTGCAGGGGCTGTTGAGTATGTGCTTGTAGCACGCGTGAGCAATCTAGTCCAAACCTTACAGGATCTAAAGAAAAAGGGGTGCTGGGTCTCCGGAGCTGAAGCAGGTGGAAAAGAAGCTTTTGAAGCAGACCTCACCGGTGCCCGGGTTATTGTTATTGGCAACGAAGGAAAAGGCATAAGCCGTTTACTTCGAGAAAATTGTGACGAGCTTGTCAGTCTACCAATGAAAGGGAAAGTCAGTTCCCTAAACGCAAGCGTTGCAGGCTCGGTGATGCTATATGAAGTGCTTCGGCAAAGAACCCATTCTAAGCAAAAATAGAGGGTGAAGATATGCCAATGTTCGAGATGTTGATGAACGTTATGGCTAATCATAGGCGAATAGCGACAGAACAACCAAAACTTCGCCTTGACGCTCTTCTTGAGGGTCGAGTATAATGAGAATGTTCTCGTGGACAAGGGCGAGCGAGATTTGCGTCTTCTTCATGACGACATTGTAGGGGGTATCAACTTGACTGTTCAAGCCCAACAAGAACTACTAGAGTGCGAAAGCATCGATGTGCTCGTGGATGAGCAGGTGGTTGAGCTTGCCAAGGAAGGCGACACTGCAGCACTAGAGCACCTAATCAACAAATATAAGAATTTCGTTAGAGCGAAAGCACGTTCATATTTTCTCATTGGAGCTGATCGTGAAGATATTATCCAAGAGGGTATGATCGGACTTTATAAAGCCATTCGAGATTTTCGTGGCGACAAACTTTCTTCCTTTCGAGCTTTCGCCGAACTATGTATTACTCGCCAGATCATCACGGCCATTAAAACAGCCACTCGACAGAAACACATTCCGCTCAACTCATATGTCTCGTTAAATAAACCCATCTACGATGAAGATTCTGATCGGACACTATTGGATGTTATCTCGGGAACCCGAATAACAGACCCTGAGGAACTGATCATTAGCCGGGAAGAATTTGACGACATTGAGGAAAAGATGGGCGAAATCCTCAGCTCTTTAGAATGGAAAGTACTGATGTCTTACCTGGAAGGGAAATCCTATCAGGAGATTGCGGTAGACTTGAGAAGACACGTGAAATCGATTGACAACGCGTTGCAGAGGGTTAAAAGAAAGCTTGAACGCTATCTAGAACGCCGCGATGGATAATTTATAGATGTTCCACAGGTAAAACACTTGCATTAGGCATGAGAAAATGGTAGACTACATAAGTGCCTGGAGACAATATGCAGCTTAAGGTACCGTAAAATTGCCGAAGTAGCTCAGTTGGTAGAGCAGATGATTTGTAATCATCAGGTCGCAGGTTCGACTCCTGTCTTCGGCTCCAGTGAATGTAATTGAGTTGTAGTAGATCCTTCTAGGACAACTGAGTTACGTAACGTCGCGGGGTGGAGCAGTGGTAGCTCGTCGGGCTCATAACCCGAAGGTCGTCGGTTCAAATCCGGCCCCCGCAACCAAGTGCAATCAGACAGCAGAGCTGTCTTTTTTATACTAGTCAAAAAGTATAAGTGCAACTAAGGCTACCGTTAGCGGTCCTTCTCGCCACTCGTGGTTACAGGGACACTCGACCATCCAAGGCCAGTGCCTGATGGCCAGCGCTAGCCGGTTTTCTTTATCATGAGATATTATTCTTGACAGAGAAATTATCTTATGGTAAAGTGTTTTGTGTAATGGATTAAATACAGCGTCCTACCGTTGTCCGGGAGGTGTTCGTGAATGCGTGTTGGCATTATATTGGCGTGTACGGATTGCAAGCATCGTAACTACGCTACTATCAAAAATAAGAGAAATAATCCTGATCGCTTGGAAGCCCAAAAGTTCTGCAAATTTTGCAAAAGTCATACTCTCCATAAGGAGACGAAGTAATTTTTCTTAATGACTAAGACTGTACGCCAGGAGGCGTTGTCACAGTGTCGATGACATTTAATGTCATGTAAGGATGTGAAGTGATGGGCACGTTAAAGAAACCAGTGAATACTCAGCGGCAGACAGAGAAGGCGGCAGAGTATTTCAACGGTGTTTTAAGCGAGTTAAAGAAAGTTCATTGGCCAACCCGTAGGCAATTGCTCACCTACACAGGCGTTGTGTTTTTTGCGGTGGCGATTGTATCCATTATGATGTGGATTGTGGACGGCGGTTTAAGTTGGGCCTTGACGAGGCTACTGGCGTAACCTATGCGATCCCGCGGCGGTGTCTGAGGAGGTCCTTGAGAAATGGCAAAAGACTGGTATGTTATTCATACTTATTCCGGCTATGAGAACAAAGTGAAAATGAACCTCGAAAAACGAGTTGAGTCTATGAACATGGAAGAAAAGATTTTTCGCGTACTCGTTCCCATGGAAGATGAAATCGAGTTCAAGAATGGGAAAGAAAAAATCATAAAACGTAAGGTATACCCGGGCTATGTACTCGTTGAAATGGAAATGACCGATGATTCTTGGTATGTTGTGCGTAATACGCCTGGCGTAACTGGGTTCGTTGGCACTGGAACAAAGCCAATTCCTTTATTGGACCAAGAAGTTGTCAAGATTCTTCAACAAATGGGTATGGACGAAGTTCACAGGAAAATTGATTTTGAAATCAATCAGAGTGTACAAGTCATTGAAGGTCCGTTTAAAGACTTTATTGGTGTGGTTCGCGAAATTCTTGCAGACAAAGGCAAGCTACGAGTGGAAGTGTCCATGTTCGGTAGGGAAACCCCCGTAGAACTGGAGTTTGCGCAAGTCCAGAGACTCGACTAAAAGTAGTGGTTATCCTGACAAGGAGGCATATCGACAATGGCAAAAAAAGTAATTGGATTAGTAAAATTAGCGATTAATGCAGGAAAGGCCACACCGGCACCTCCAATAGGACCAGCTCTAGGTCAGCACGGTGTCAATATTATGGCTTTCTGCAAAGAATACAATGAGCGCACCAAGGATCAAGCGGGACTCATTATTCCAGTGGAAATTACAGTCTATGAAGATCGCTCGTTCACCTTTATTACCAAAACTCCACCGGCTGCAGTATTACTCAAAAAGGCAGCGAATATCACTTCGGGTTCTTCAGAACCTAATCGTAAAAAAGTAGCGGCTGTTCCGAAATCAAAAGTTCGCGAGATCGCGGACATTAAGATGAAGGATTTGAATGCTGCAAGTATCGAAGCAGCTATGCGCATGGTTGAAGGTACAGCGCGGAGCATGGGTATCGATATCATCGAAGGCTAAAAATAAACTGTGGGAGGGCTTAGCCCGAATCACCACATGGAGGTTACAAGAATGGCAAAAGTAGGTAAAAGATATCAAGAGGCTGTAAAATCTTTTGATCGTACTGCTCACTACGAACCCCTAGAAGCTCTAACAATCGTTAAAGCAAATGCAAAAACAAAATTCGACGAAACAGTTGAAGTCGCTTTCAGATTGGGCATTGATACCCGTCATGCAGACCAACAAATTCGTGGCGCAATTGTGCTTCCGAATGGTACCGGTAAAACACGCTCAGTGTTGGTGTTTGCTAAAGGGGAGAAGGCTAAGGAAGCAGAATTAGCTGGCGCAGACTTTGTCGGCGCAGAAGATATGATTGCTAAGATTGAACAAGGCTGGTTTGGTTTTGAGGTAGTGGTTGCAACACCTGATATGATGGGAATGGTTGGTAAATTAGGCCGTGTTCTCGGACCTAAAGGCCTGATGCCTAACCCGAAAACTGGTACAGTTACACTTGATGTAACTCGTGCAATCAAAGAGATCAAAGCTGGTAAGATAGAATACCGTGCGGAGAAGGCTGGTATTATCCAGGCGCCCATCGGTAAAGCATCCTTCACTCCTGAACAACTGTTAGAAAACTATCGTGTATTAGCGGAGACTTTAGCGAAAGCTAAGCCTGCTTCTGCTAAGGGACAATATGTGCGAAGTGTTTCCGTGTCTTCGACAATGGGACCTGGCGTGCGCATTAACCCTGCAAAAGCTTTCTCCATCTAATTGTGGGTATGTTCTTGACAAGGGTCAGTAGAGGGGATACACTTACTACGAACTAAATAAGTCCGCTGTAGAAAGCAGGTGCCGCAAGGCTTAATGTCCTGCCGAGGTTGGAAGATACGCCGATAGATATTCATTTGGCATTCTTAACCTCTGCATACGCGGAGGTTTTTTGCTAGGTCTATCTGAAGGAAGGAGGTACAAATAATGCCTAATATTGAAGAAAAAAGTCAAGTAGTCTCGGAGATCAAAGAAAAGTTCCAAAAAGCTTCCGGAATAGTCTTAGCCGACTACCGGGGTTTAACCGTGGCTCAAGTCACGCAATTGCGTGCTCAGCTGCGACTTGCAGGAGTGGAGTACAGGGTGATGAAAAATACACTTGTACGTCGCGCCGCTCAGGAACTTGGGGTAGAAGGTTTGGAATCCTATCTGAAAGGACCAACAGCCTTTGCCTTTTGTGCAGATCCTGTCGCTCCAGCCAAAGTCTTGATGGAATTTGCCAAAGCGAATAAGCTTAAAAAGTTCCAAATCAAAGCTGGGGTTTTGGATGGGAAAGTCATTGGGCCTGAGGGTGTCAAAGCTCTTGCTGCTCTTCCTTCACGAGAAGTGCTGCTGACAATGATCCTGCGTGGTATGCAGTCGCCTCTCACAGGTATGGTCAACGTTCTCCAAGCACCGATCCGCAAAATGGGCTATGCTTTGGAAGAAGTGCGTAAACTCAAAGCTGCTCAATAGTTTAATTATTGCTGATTGTCACTAAAATTACGTATTATTTTAAGGGGGAAATTAAAAATGTCTAAAGTAAATGAAATTCTCGAAACAATTAAGGGTTTAACTGTCTTGGAACTATCTGAACTCGTTACGGCTTTTGAAGTAGAATTCGGTGTCAGTGCAGCTGCTCCAGTAGCGGTTGCCGGCGGAGGAGCAGCAGCGCCTGCAGCTGACGAAGTAGAAGAAAAAACTGAATTTGATGTTATCCTCAATAGTTGCGGCGCATCTAAAATCAGCGTTATCAAAGTTGTTCGTGAAGCAACTGGCCTTGGTCTGAAAGAAGCAAAGGATATCGTTGACAACGCACCAAAAGCAATTAAAGAAAAGATCAGCAAAGACGATGCTGAAGCTCTAAAAGCTAAATTAACTGAAGCCGGTGCAACTGCCGAAGTGAAATAAGCTTTGAAGACCCAAGAAGGTGCTCTCTCTTGAGGAGGGTACCTTCTTTCTAATCTATTGGGGTCGTTCATGACGAGTAACCCAATAGATAAAATGTTTACTTGACAGTGATATTTTATTTTGATATACTTTTTAATGTTACTATGCTTATATGGAAATATTACTTAATCTGTCCATGCTATGGTAATAAGTTGAAAGCATTGGGTTTTAAGGAGATATTAGCTTGATTTTATTGAAATGATGGCGGAATACCATAAACAGTGAAGCGAGGTTCTATTAAAAGGCCTTGCTTTTGGCTGTATATGTCAATATATTGATACCTCGATGAGAGGAAACCGCACTGAGGGGTGAAACGCTATGTTCTATCCTGTTAAGGTAGGGACACGGGAACGCTGGAGTTACTCCAGGATCCGCGAAGTCCTTGACATGCCAAATCTGATTGAAATTCAGCAGAACTCCTACCGATGGTTTCTCGATGAAGGGTTACGCGATATGTTTCGCGATATTTCCCCGATTCAAGATTTCACTGGTAATCTCGTCTTGGAATTTATCGACTATAGCTTAGGAGAGGCTAAATATCAAGTGGAGGAATGTAAAGAACGTGATGTCACGTTCGCTGCACCTCTGCGAGTAAAGGTACGTCTGATTAATAAGGAAACAGGGGAAGTAAAAGAACAGGAAGTCTTTATGGGGGATTTCCCGTTGATGACCGACAAAGGTACGTTTATTATTAACGGAGCGGAACGTGTCATCGTCAGCCAGCTTGTACGCTCGCCTGGAGTCTATTACGCAGAACACATCGATGCAAGTGGTAAGAAGCTTTTTGGAGCGACGGTTATTCCAAATCGTGGAGCTTGGTTAGAATTCGAGACGGATGTTAACGATAATATCTTTGTAAGGGTTGACCGAACAAGGAAATTACCGGGCACTGTTTTGATTCGTGCTTTAGGCTATGCGAGCAACGGCCAGATTTTAGAGCTGTTTAATGATAATGAATATATTCGCTCTACTTTGGAAAGAGACAACTCAGAGTCAACAGAAGAAGCGCTAGTTGAAATTTATAAACGGTTAAGACCGGGCGAACCTCCGACCGTAGACAGTGCGCGATCTTTGTTAGAGGCACTGTTCTTTGATGCAAAACGCTATGATCTTGCCAAGGTAGGTCGCTATAAACTCAATAAGAAACTGATCGATTTCCAAGCACCTGAGGACTTACCTCCGATGGATATTCGTCATTTGACGCGTGGTGACATCGTGGCGACCGTTAAACGAATGCTCGCTTTGATGGAAGGTCAGGGACATAAAGATGACATTGACCATTTAGGAAATCGACGACTACGTTCAGTCGGTGAACTTCTCCAGAATCAATTCCGGATCGGTTTGTCGCGAATGGAACGCGTTGTTCGCGAGCGGATGACTATTCAGGATGTTGAAGTCATTACACCTCAAGTACTCATTAATATTCGACCAGTTGTAGCTGCCATCAAGGAGTTCTTTGGTAGCAGTCAGTTATCTCAATTTATGGATCAAACGAACCCATTGGCTGAGTTAACACATAAACGTCGCTTGAGTGCATTGGGACCTGGGGGTTTGAGCCGGGAACGCGCTGGATTTGAAGTGCGTGACGTTCACTTTTCCCACTATGGTAGAATGTGCCCGGTAGAGACACCAGAAGGCCCGAACATCGGTTTGATTGGCTCTTTGGCAACATTTGGACGTATTAATCCTTATGGCTTTATTGAAGCTCCTTACCGTATGGCTGATAAAGAAAATGGTCGAGTGACGGATGAAATCCATTACTTAACAGCAGACGAAGAAGAACAATATGTCGTAGCTCAGGCAAATGCGCCGCTCGATAAAGATGGTAAGTTTCTAGGCGATAAAATTGACGGTCGTCACGGTGCGGACTTTGTTCATGTATCGCCAAACCACGTCGACTATATGGACGTCTCCCCGAAACAAATGGTCTCCATCGCAACGGCCCTCATCCCATTCCTTGAACATGATGATGCAAACAGGGCCTTGATGGGCTCGAACATGCAACGGCAAGCAGTACCTCTCTTGCGTACTGATTCGCCCTTCGTGGGGACGGGAATGGAATATAAAACCGCGAAGGACTCTGGCGTTTGTGCTATTAGTAAAGAAGCTGGAGTTGTAGAACGGTCAACTGCGGATGAAATCATTATTCTTCACTCTGATGGAACAACAGAGAAACATAAATTGCTGAAATATGCACGTTCCAACCAAGGTACTTGCATAAACCAGCGCCCTATTGTGACCAAAGGAGAACTGGTTGAAGCAAATCAAATTATTGCTGATGGTCCGTCGACTGACCACGGAGAACTTGCTTTGGGTCACAATGTCTTAGTGGCCTTCATGACCTGGGAAGGGTACAACTATGAGGATGCAATCCTCATTAGTGAAAAGCTTGTTCGAGAAGATTACTATACATCAATTCATATTGAAGAATATGAATCAGATGCGCGTGATACAAAGCTTGGACCGGAAGAAATTACTCGTGATATTCCGAACGTCGGAGAAGATGTTCTAAAGGATCTTGATGAACGAGGAATTATTCGAATCGGAGCAGAAGTTCGACCAGGAGATATCTTGGTTGGAAAAGTGACGCCAAAGGGTGAAACTGAGCTAACGGCAGAAGAACGCTTACTTCGTGCAATCTTTGGTGAAAAGGCACGTGAGGTGCGTGATACCTCCTTGCGAGTACCTCATGGCGAAGCTGGAAAAATTGTTGACGTGAAGGTTTTTACTCGCGAAAATGGGGATGAGTTATCTCCGGGCGTTAATCAACTGGTTCGGGTTTATATCGCTCAAAAGCGGAAAATTTCCGTGGGTGATAAAGTGGCCGGACGTCATGGAAACAAAGGGGTTATTTCCCGCATCATGCGTCAAGAAGATATGCCGTTCATGCCGGATGGTACACCGATTGAGATTGTTCTTAATCCCCTAGGTGTTCCTTCGCGAATGAATATTGGTCAGGTTCTTGAAACACACCTAGGATGGGCCGCTAAGGCTCTAGGGATCCGCATTGCGACGCCAGTCTTTGACGGCGCGACGGAAGATGACATTTTTGAGACTCTTAAAAAAGCTGGACTACCTAATGACGGAAAGACCATGTTATATGACGGACGTACAGGAGATCCGTTTGACAGCAAGATCACCGTCGGATATATGTACGTCCTCAAGCTTCACCATCTGGTTGACGACAAGATCCATGCCCGTTCAACCGGTCCATACTCCCTTGTAACACAGCAACCTCTGGGTGGTAAAGCACAGTTCGGTGGCCAACGCTTTGGAGAAATGGAAGTTTGGGCATTAGAAGCCTATGGTGCAGCTTATACACTACAAGAAATCCTAACGGTAAAATCTGATGATGTCGTGGGCCGCGTCAAGACATACGAAGCGATTGTCAAAGGAGAAAATATCCCTGAGCCAGGCATTCCGGAATCCTTTAAGGTCTTGATCAAGGAAATGCAGAGTTTAGGCCTTGATGTTAGAGTCTTAGCAGCAGATGATCGGGAAATTGAGATTCATGACACCGATGAGGATATTACGGAAACCGCAAAGGAATTAGGCATTGACCTACATGAGGAAGTTCCACCCCCAGCGACACGTGTAATTGCCACAAAGGATGAGGATGATTCCGGTGCCGACGAGGAAGACTCACTCGAAGAATTCAATGTAGAATCCCTTGAGGAAGAAGATGTCGATCTCGGCGATCTCAAATAGTCCCCCGGACGAAAGGAGCGATAAGGATTGCTAGACGTCAATAACTTCGACCGCATGCGAATCGGCTTAGCTTCTCCGGATATGATTCGTGAGTGGTCATTTGGAGAGGTAAAGAAGCCAGAAACTATTAACTATCGAACCTTAAAGCCTGAACGCGAAGGTTTATTCTGCGAGAAAATATTTGGTCCGACTCGAGACTGGGAATGCCACTGCGGGAAATATAAACGCGTTCGTTATAAGGGAATTGTTTGTGACCGTTGTGGAGTTGAAGTGACCCGTTCTAAAGTTCGACGTGAACGAATGGGGCACATTGTACTCGCAGCTCCAGTCTCTCATATTTGGTATTTTAAAGGGATCCCGAGCCGCATGGGTTTGCTTTTGGATATGTCTCCTCGTGCCTTGGAAAAAGTCCTGTATTTCGTTTCCTATATTGTGACCGATTCTGGAGATACATCGTTAATGAAAAAACAACTCCTCACAGAAACGGAATATAGAGAATATCGAGATAAATACGGAGATCGTTTTCAAGCAGGTATGGGAGCCGAATCTGTTAAACTATTACTCGCTGAGATGGATTTAGACAAGCTGAATGATGAACTTCGTGTAGAGCTAAAAGAGGTATCCGGACAGCGAAAAATTCGGGCGATTCGTCGACTCGAAGTTGTCGAGGCCTTCAAAACGTCAGGTAATCGGCCGGAATGGATGATTATGGATGTCGTTCCTGTCATTCCGCCAGAACTGCGACCCATGGTCCAGTTAGACGGCGGCCGGTTCGCAACGTCTGATCTTAATGATCTATATCGACGAGTTATTAATCGAAATAATCGCTTGAAGCGTCTTTTGGATCTTGGCGCACCAGACATTATTGTGCGAAATGAAAAACGGATGCTCCAAGAAGCCGTTGATGCCTTAATTGACAATGGACGCCGTGGACGTCCAGTGACTGGTCCGGGCAATCGCCCCCTTAAATCTCTGAGCGATATGTTAAAGGGTAAACAAGGCCGATTCAGACAAAACTTATTGGGAAAACGCGTAGATTATTCGGGACGGTCCGTTATTGTTGTAGGACCCAACCTGAAACTTCATCAATGTGGTCTTCCTAAGGAAATGGCTTTAGAACTCTTCAAACCGTTTGTGATGAAGAAACTGGTCAATGAGGGACATGCTCACAATATTAAAAGTGCAAAACGTATGGTTGAGCGTGTACGTCCAGAAGTGTGGGATGTGCTTGAAGAAGTTATCTCCGATCACCCAGTCCTACTAAATCGGGCACCAACCCTTCACCGCCTGGGAATTCAAGCATTTGAGCCCATTTTAGTTGAGGGCCGTGCATTACAGATTCACCCGTTAGTCTGTACAGCCTACAACGCGGACTTTGACGGAGACCAAATGGCGGTACACGTGCCATTGTCAGCCGAAGCTCAGTCTGAAGCAAGATTGCTTATGTTAGCCTCACACAATATCTTGAACCCGAAAGACGGTCGACCTGTACAAACGCCAACTCAGGACATGGTTTTAGGATCCTATTACCTAACAATGGATCGTCCTGGTGCTTTTGGAGAAGGTAAGATATTTAAAGACTATGACGAAGCTGTCTTGGCCTATGATTCGAAAGCAGTTCATTTGCAAGCCAGCATTAAAGTTCGACGCAATGGGGGACTGTTGGAGACGACAGTTGGCCGATTAATCTTCAATTCCGTCATTCCACCCGAAGTCGGCTATTTCAACGAAGTAATCGGCAAAAAGGGCCTGGGAGACATTGTCGCTAAAACCTATCGTAAGTGTGGTTATGAAGCGACTGCCACCTTACTGGACGGGCTGAAGAATCAAGGGTTTAAGTTCTCTACTCGGGCCGGAATGACCGTCGGATTAGTGGATATAACGATTCCTAAGGAAAAGGGAGAGATTCTCGCCAAGGCGGACGTAGCAGTTGCTAAAACAGAACAACAATTTCGCCGCGGTTTAATCACGGATGAAGAACGTTATAACCTCGTCATTGATACTTGGGCCAAAGCGACGAAAACTGTGACCCAGGCGTTGATGGATACCCTTGATCAATTTAATCCAGTCTACATGATGGCGACATCAGGCGCCCGGGGTAACATTCAACAACTGAGACAACTAGCAGGAATGCGGGGACTGATGGCTGATCCGACTGGGAAAACCATTGAGTTGCCGATTAAGGCGAACTTCCGAGAAGGCCTAACCGTTTTGGAATACTTCATCTCTTCGCACGGTGCGCGTAAAGGTCTTGCCGATACTGCCTTGCGAACAGCCGACTCAGGTTATTTGACACGTCGTTTAGTTGACGTATCTCAAGATGTGATTGTGCGAGAAGAAGATTGCGAAACAACGACGGGCATTATGGTTGAAGATATTAAAGATGGCCCAGAAATCATTGAGCCGTTGATTGATCGTCTTGTCGGACGGTTTGTCTTGGAAGAGATACACCATCCAAAGACGGGAGAATTACTCGCTTCACCTGACTATGAAATCACGGAAGAACAGGCAGAGGAAATCGTCAACAACTTTGATTCAGCCATCATCCGATCAGTGCTCACTTGTAAATCACGCCATGGTGTCTGCAAGAAGTGCTACGGTCGCAATCTCGCAACCGGACGTCCAGTTGAGATGGGTGAAGCAGTTGGAATTATTGCAGCTCAATCCATTGGAGAACCTGGAACACAGCTGACAATGCGTACGTTCCATACCGGTGGGGTTGCGGGGGATGACATAACCCAAGGTCTTCCACGGATTGAAGAACTATTTGAAGCTCGTAAACCTAAAGGGCAAGCGATCATTTCGGAAGCGATCGGTAAGGTTTCAATTAGCGAAGTAAAAGGTCGACGAGAAATAGATCTCCTGACCGAAACCGACGAGCATCTTACGTATACTGTACCCTACGGATCTCGATTGTGTGTTAAAGAAGGTCAAATGGTCGAAGCCGGCGATGAGTTGACAGAAGGGAGCATTAATCCCCATGATATGCTCAAGGTCAAAGGTCAACGCGGCGTTCAAGTTTATTTGTTAGCTGAGGTTCAGCGCGTGTATCGGCTCCAAGGCGTCGATATCAATGACAAGCATATTGAAGTCATGGTTCGTCAGATGTTGCGCAAGGTGAAAGTCGATGATGCTGGAGATACAAGCCTACTACCCGGTGGTCTCATTGGTGTGTTTGAATTCCAAGAAGAAAATGCCCAAACAATTGCTGGGGGCGGGGAACCTGCAGTGGCTCACCCTGTATTACTCGGTATTACGAAAGCTTCTCTAGCGACAGATTCCTTCCTGTCTGCGGCTTCTTTCCAAGAAACGACTCGAGTTCTCACGGAAGCAGCCATAAAAGGAAAAGTTGATCCATTACTCGGACTAAAAGAGAATGTGATCATCGGTAAATTAATTCCTGCTGGAACAGGCATGTCAAGATATCGGAATGTAAAAACTTTGGAAACAAAGTAATCGGATGATTGACACGCTGGATTTCTAATGCTAAACTATTAAAGTGTGATTAAGGGGGAAAGCATTGTGGTGCTTGATGAAACCTTCAAAAACGCCAAACACAAAACGGTTGGGCTAAAACAAACCCAACGTGCTCTTGAAAAGGGTCTCGTCAGACGTTTATTTATTGCGAAAGACGCTGAACCACATGTTCTTCGTTCTATTATAGAATGGTGTGCTAACCATAATATGGAACACACTGAAGTTTCAACCATGAAGGAACTCGGGAAAGCATGTGGAATCGAAGTGGGAACAGCCGTAGCCGCCACTTTGGTAGACTAATGACAAGAGAATTTAAGTAGAAACGTCGTGCTGATTTTGGAATTGCTTGCTAAATGCTGCTGCAAGCAATTCCTTGTATATTGATCTGATCTGAAAGGAGGTGGAGACATGCCGACAATTAATCAACTGATCCGTAATGGACGTGCCTCAATCACGAAAAAATCAACAGCTCCAGCTTTACAGTGGGGCTATAACTCTCTTAAGCGAAAACAATATCCATCAGGAGGATCTCCTCAAAAACGTGGAGTTTGTATCAGAGTTTACACAACAACTCCTAAAAAACCTAACTCGGCACTTCGAAAAGTAGCTCGTGTTCGTTTAACGAATGGGTTTGAAATTACCTCTTATATCCCAGGCATCGGACACAACTTACAAGAACATTCCGTGGTTCTTGTCCGTGGCGGTCGTATTAAGGACCTTCCAGGCGTACGTTATCACGTTGTTCGTGGTGCTTTGGACACAACTGCTGTTCAAAAACGCGCACAAGGACGCTCGAAATACGGAGCAAAACGTCCTAAAAAAGCTTAAGTAAGCATAAAAACGTTTAAAAGTACGTTACAAAGGAGGTAAACTAATGCCACGTAAAGGATATATTGGGAAACGCGATGTTCTGCCTGATCCTATTTACAAGAATCAAACTCTAACTAAATTTATTAACCAAATCATGTTAGACGGTAAAAAGGGAACGGCAGAGGCAATTTGCTATAGTGCATTTGAAATGATTCAAGAAAAGTCTGGCAAAGACCCTATAGAGGTTTTTGGCACTGCTTTGAAAAATGTTATGCCTGTATTGGAAGTAAAAGCTCGCCGTGTTGGTGGTGCAAATTATCAAGTGCCTATCGAAGTGCGTGCAGAACGCCGTACAACACTCGGTCTGCGCTGGCTTGTCGTCATGGCGCGTAAGCGCGGCGAAAAAACCATGCAAGAAAAAATTGCTGGAGAATTACTCGATGCCTCTAACAATACGGGTGGTTCTGTTAAGAAAAAAGAAGATATGCATAAGATGGCAGAAGCCAATAAGGCTTTCGCGCATTACAAATGGTAATTTGATGCATACTGATTTTGACAGAAAGGGGGAATCACAGTGGCAAGACTATTTTCGCTAGAAAATACACGTAATATCGGAATCATGGCGCACATTGATGCTGGGAAAACAACGGTCACAGAACGTATCCTTTTTTATACTGGACGAGTGCATAAAATTGGTGAAGTTCATGATGGTGCTGCAACAATGGACTGGATGATCCAGGAGCAAGAACGCGGAATTACTATTACTTCTGCGGCGACAACCTGTGAGTGGAAGCATAATCGTATTAACATTATCGACACACCAGGGCACGTGGACTTCACGGTAGAAGTTGAACGTTCTCTGAGAGTGCTTGATGGTGCAGTAGCGGTGTTCTGTTCAGTCGGGGGAGTTGAACCTCAATCCGAAACCGTCTGGCGCCAAGCCGATAAATACAAAGTTCCACGGATCGCTTTTATTAATAAAATGGACAGAATGGGTGCTGACTTCTTCAGAGGTGTTGCAATGATTGCTGACCGTCTGGGCGCCAACCCTGTTCCAATCCAATTGCCAATTGGTGCCGAGGAAGACTTCAAAGGGATCGTCGATTTAGTCACGATGACGTCTACTGTCTATACGGATGACTTGGGCACGACTGAAGTGCACACTGCAATCCCTGAAGACTTAGTCGAATTAGCTAAGGAGTATCGTGAGAAGCTTGTTGAAGCTGTCGCTGAAACAAGTGAAGAACTGATGATGAAGTATCTCGAAGGAACAGAAATTACTGAGCTAGAAATTCGCGACGGTATTCGTCGTGGAGTGATCGGGAATAAGTTTGTTCCAGTGCTTTGTGGTTCGGCATTCAAGAACAAAGGTGTTCAACCACTGCTTGATTGCGTTGTTGAATACATGCCGTCACCTCTTGACGTGCCACCTATTAAAGGGACACATCCGGATACCGGAGTGGAAGATCATCGGACAGCTTCTGACACCGAGCCTTTTTCATCGTTGGCCTTTAAGATTATGGCTGACCCATTTGTTGGAAAACTGGCCTTTTTCAGAGTCTATTCAGGCGTGTTAGGTGCAGGTTCTTATGTTTACAACTCAACGAAAGGCAAGAGAGAACGCATTGGTCGCATCCTTCAGATGCACGCCAATCACCGAGAAGATATCCAAGAAGTGCGTTCAGGTGACATTGCAGCCGCAGTTGGATTGAAAGACACCACAACGGGAGACACCTTGTGCGATGAAAAAACACCCATTATCTTAGAAAAAATGGTGTTTCCTGAGCCAGTTATCTCCGTGGCAATTGAGCCTAAGACGAAAGTCGATCAGGAAAAAATGGGCGGCGCACTGGGTCGTCTTGCTGAGGAAGATCCAACCTTCAGAATTCACACAGATACTGAAACTGGGCAAACGATTATTGCAGGAATGGGCGAGCTCCATCTTGAAATTATTGTTGACCGTTTACAACGTGAATTCAAGGTACAATGCGACGTAGGACGTCCACAAGTTGCTTACAAAGAAACCATTCGGAAGACCGTCAAATCTGAAGGTAAATTTGTTCGACAATCTGGTGGTCGCGGACAATACGGGCATTGCTGGATTGAGCTTATGCCACTTGAAGCTGGAAGCGGCTTTGAGTTTGTCAATAAGGTCGTCGGTGGCGTTATTCCTAGAGAATATATTAACCCGATTGGTGCTGGTATCCAAGAAGCCTTACAAAATGGTATTCTGGCTGGATATCCTGTTCTCGATATACGTGCTACCGTCTATGACGGTTCTTACCATGATGTCGACTCTTCAGAAATGGCCTTTAAAATTGCTGGATCCATGGCCTTTAAAGCCGGTGCACTCAAGGCAGACCCAGCGATCATTGAACCAGTGATGAAAGTTGAAGTGACTGTTCCCGAGGATTACATGGGCGATGTCATTGGAGACTTAAGTTCACGTCGAGGACGGATTGAAGGAATGGATTCACGCGGTAATGCACAAATTATTCGTGCATTTGTTCCATTATCCGAAATGTTTGGCTATTCAACTGATCTGCGATCCTCCACGCAAGGGCGTGGTACCTATACTATGCAAACTGACCACTATGAAGAAGTGCCTAAAGGCATCGCTGAAGGCATCATAGCCAAACGCCAAGGTGCATAAGCAAATATTATTATTTTAGGGAGTGAAAAAAATGGGAAAAGCGAAATACGAACGTACTAAGCCACATGTTAACGTTGGAACCATTGGTCACGTCGACCATGGTAAGACGACCACTACAGCGGCAATCACCGTTGTTCTTTCTAAAGTCGGTGGCGCAGTAGCCACTGCCTTTGATCAAATTGACAAGGCTCCTGAAGAGCGCGAACGTGGAATCACCATCTCAACGGCTCATGTTGAGTATGAAACAGAAAAACGTCACTATGCTCACGTGGACTGCCCAGGACATGCCGACTATGTTAAAAACATGATTACTGGCGCAGCTCAAATGGACGGCGCGATCCTCTGTGTGTCTGCTGCTGACGGCCCTATGCCACAAACTCGTGAACACATTCTCTTGGCTCGCCAAGTAGGTGTACCAACGATTGTTGTTTGGCTGAACAAACGAGACATGGTTGACGATGAAGAACTGATTGAACTCGTCGAAATGGAAATTCGCGAACTCTTAACAATGTATGAATTTGATGGCGACAATACACCGATTATTCCAGGTTCAGGTCTCAAAGCACTACAATGCGGTTGCGGAAAACGCGATTGCGAATGGTGTGGAGATATTTGGAAGCTGATGGATGCCGTTGACTCTTTCATTCCGACACCTGAGCGCGACACCGACAAGCCTTTCTTGATGCCTATTGAGGACGTCTTCACAATTACAGGTCGTGGTACTGTTGCGACCGGTCGTGTAGATCGCGGGAAAGTTAAAGTTGGAGACGAAGTCGAAATCGTTGGATTGACCACGACGCCTCGTAAAACCATCGTAACTGGCGTAGAAATGTTCCGTAAACTTCTTGATTCAGCACAAGCTGGAGATAACATCGGAGCGCTTTTGCGTGGAGTTGAGCGAAAAGATATCGAACGTGGACAAGTTTTAGCCAAGACTGGATCCATTAAACCTCATACAAAATTTTCAGGTGAGGTTTATATCTTGAATAAAGAAGAAGGCGGACGACATACTCCGTTTTTCCACAACTATCGTCCTCAATTCTACTTCCGCACAACGGACGTAACAGGCGTTATCACTCTTCCAGAAGGTACTGAAATGGTTATGCCGGGAGACCGCGTAACGATTGACGTTGAACTCATCACCCCAATTGCTATGGAAGAAGGACTCCGCTTTGCTATCCGTGAGGGTGGCCGCACCGTTGGTTCAGGTATTGTTGCTAAGATTAATGCCTAATCATGAACTTAGAGGTTGTCGATAGAGGGGCAGAGAGTTCTTCCCCTCGGACGTATAGAGGCCGGATAATGGCACCCCAGTTATGGGTGATGTTACATCCGACCTCTCGCGTTTGACTAGGCGTAGAAGGTTGCTAGACAGGTGACTCCGCCTGAACTAGGTTTTTTTTACGCTTCAAACCGTATAACGGGAAATATGAGGAGGTCGTTATTAAATTATGAGCCAAAAAATTAGAATCCGACTAAAAGCCTTTGATCACAAAACTCTAGACCAATCGGCAGAACGCATTGTAGAAACTGCAAAACGAACCGGAGCGCAGGTCAGTGGACCGATTCCCTTGCCGACTGAGAAAAGCATTTACACAATTTTGCGCTCTCCTCATGTCAATAAGGATTCTCGAGAACAATTTGAGATGCGCACTCATAAACGTTTGATTGATATTCTGGAGCCTACACCAAAAACTGTGGACGCACTAATGCGTTTAGACTTACCAGCTGGTGTGGATATAGAAATTAAGCTGTAATTAGCATATTTTACTATGTTATTGTGTAGCTATACCTTTTATTCTATGATATACTATCGTTATGTTTGCTGTGAGAAACGCCCGGTAGCGTGGAGTAGTTACCGACGGACATCACGACAATATAAATAAAACGACGCTCTCGTGCTCCGGATGATCTGGCGCACTTCAAAGCGTTTAGGAGGTGGCATTCGTGTCAAAAGGAATTTTAGGTAAAAAAATCGGTATGACTCAGATTTTCACAATTGAAGGACGTGCAATTCCGGTCACAGTGGTCGAAGCAGGTCCCTGCCCAGTGGTACAAAAGAAAACTGTAGCGACCGATGGCTACAACGCGATTCAAATCGGATTCTCATTTCTTCGCGAAGGCTTAAGCAATAGGCCGCGAAAAGGACACTTCCAAAAGGCTTCACTGAAGCCAATGCGGTATGTTCGGGAGTTCAGAATTAGTGATGTCGAGAGTTTTGAAATCGGCCAAGAAGTAAAGGTGGATTTATTCACAGTTGGCGACAAAATTGATGTTGTTGGCACTTCTAAAGGAAAAGGTTTCGCGGGAATGATCAAACGTCATAATGCTAGTCGTGGACCGATGGCGCATGGGTCAAAATACCATCGTCGTACAGGTTCCCTTGGCGCGAAGGGCCCGGCTAGAGTATTTAAAGGCCGTAAACTGCCAGGACGTATGGGTGGCGAACGCGTCACAGTACAAAATCTGGAAGTCATGCGTGTCGATGCAGATAAAAACCTGATCTTGATTAAAGGGGCTGTCCCAGGCGCGAATAAATCGTTGCTCATTCTGAAGCCTTCTGTCAAGGCGAAGTAACACTGAGAAAGGAGGAATAAGCAATGCCGAAAGTTCAAGTATTAAATATGCAAGGCGCAACAGTCGGTGAAATCGAACTCAGCGAAAGCGTGTTTGGAATTATCCCGAATATCCATGTACTTCACTCAGCCGTGGTATCACAACAAGCTGCGGAAAGACGAGGCACACAATCCGCTTTGTTACGTGGAGAAGTGCGCGGAGGTGGACGTAAACCATGGCGCCAAAAAGGAACCGGTCGTGCACGTTCTGGTAGTACACGTTCTCCATTATGGAGAGGCGGTGGCGTTGTCTTCGCACCTAAACCTCGTAAGTACGGTTTCAAATTACCTAAAAAAGTTCGCCGATTGGCTTTGCACTCGGCACTTTCTTCGAAGGTTATGGAGCAACAGCTGATTGTACTTGACAGTTTGAGCATGGGTGAAGCAAAAACCCGTGAAATGATGAAAGTACTCAAAGCTCTTAATATAGACAAGAAGGCTATGATTGTGATGGATGACGTGGATGAGGCGGTGCTTCGTTCTGCTCGAAATATCGAGGGCGTTAAAACCACGGATGTTGCGGGAATGAATGTAATGGACATACTCCGTTATGATGTTCTTGTAATGACCAAAGCGGCGGTAACTAAAACAGAGGAGGTGTTTGCGTAATGCGCGACGCACGTGATGTCCTCAAAAGCCCAGTCATTTCAGAGAAGTCTGTAGGGCTTGTAGAGGAGAACAAATACTCCTTCTGGGTAAATCCTGCTGCGAACAAGATCGAAATCAAAGCGGCAGTGGAAAAGATGTTTAAGGTTTCGGTTGTTGAACTCCACACCATAAGTGTCAAAGGCAAAGAGAAGCGAGTCGGCAAGTATGTTGGAAAAACATCGAACCGTAAAAAAGCGATTGCTACGCTTAAAGCTGGAGATAAGATCGAAAACTTCGCGGGCTTGTAAGCAGCTTGAAGCAAAGGAGGATAAATAAAACCGATGGCATTAAAAACTTTTAAACCTACCTCACCAAGTCGTCGTAATATGACTATGTCGACTTTTGAAGAGATCACACGAACAGACCCCGAACGTTCATTACTGAGGCCTTTGACTAAAAAGGCTGGTCGTAATAATGACGGACGTTTGAGTGTGCGCCACAAAGGCGGCGGTCATAAACGAATGTTCCGTGTGATTGATTTCAAACGGAATAAGGATGGAATTCCTGCTCGTGTTGCGAGCATTGAATATGATCCAAACCGCTCGGCCAATATCGCGTTATTGTTCTACCAGGATGGACTTAAAACTTATATCTTAGCTCCAAACGGGTTGCAAGTTGATCAAATGATCGAGTCAGGTGTAGGCGCGGATATCAAGGTTGGTAACACTTTACCACTTCAAAATATCCCAGTGGGTACTTTGGTACACAACATTGAGATGAAACCCGGTAAAGGCGCTCAAATGGTTCGTTCAGCAGGGGGATCAGCTCAGCTTATGGCTAAAGAAGGTTCCTATGCTACACTGCGACTCCCTTCTGGTGAAATGCGTATGATTCGCATTGAATGTCGTGCAACCATTGGTCAAGTTGGTAATTTAGATCACGAGAACATTAACATCGGTAAAGCAGGTCGGTCACGCTGGTTAGGTATTCGTCCAACAGTTCGTGGTTCGGTCATGAATCCTTGTGATCATCCACATGGTGGGGGAGAAGGCCGTAACTCGATTGGTCGTAACCCATGCACACCTTGGGGTAAACCGGCTCTGGGAGCAAAAACTCGTAAGAAAAAGAACTCGTCGAATCGCTTTATTGTGAAACGACGGACTAAGTAGTCGAAAGGAGGCCCATAAATGAGCAGATCTCTGAAAAAAGGACCTTTCGCCGAACCTCGTTTGCTCGAGCGCGTAACAGCGATGAACGAATCAGGTGAAAAACGCGTGATCAAGACGTGGTCCAGACGCTCAACGATATTCCCAATAATGGTCGGACTCACCATTGCGGTTCATGATGGTCGAAAACATGTTCCTATCTATGTTACAGAAGATATGGTAGGGCATAAATTAGGAGAGTTTTCACCAACTCGTACCTATAGGGGTCATGCTGGAACCGAAAAATCTAGCGGCTTACGTTAATTCGAGAGGAGGACAAAGGCACATGCAAGCAAAAGCAGTGGCAAAATATGTACGTATCTCTCCTCGTAAGGTGCGCCAGGTTGTCAATCTGATCCGTGGCAAAAAGATCAGCGATGCGTTTGCAATTCTTCAGTTTACACCCAACGGTTCCACAGATGATGTGGCCAAAGTACTGAAGTCTGCAGTCGCAAATGCAGGACACAACTATGATATGAATGTTGATGATCTGATCATTACTGAGATTTGCGTAGATCAAGGACCAACTTTAAAACGCATCAAGCCTCGAGCCATGGGACGTGCAGACCAGATCCGGAAACGGACAAGTCACATTACTGTGGTTGTGGGCGAGAAGAAGGAGGGCTAAACTGTGGGTCAAAAGGTAAATCCCAAAGGCCTTCGCATCGGAATTATCCGGGACTGGGAAAGCCGATGGTACGCTGATAGAAACTACATGGAGCTTCTTCATGAAGACTTGAAGATTAGAGCATTTGTAAAAAACAAACTCAAGCAAGCTGGATGCCCAAAAGTGGAGATCGAACGAGCAGCTAGTCGCGTAAAGGTATCAATTCATGCAGCTAAACCCGGTATTGTTATCGGTCGCGGTGGTATTGAAGTCGAAAATTTACGTAAACAGCTTGAAGCAATTACAGGAAAACAAGTTGCCGTCAATATTGTAGAAATCAAGAAACCTGAAATGGACGCTACCCTGGTAGCCGAAAACATTGCATTACAACTCGAAAAACGGGTGTCCTTCCGTCGGGCAATGAAACAAACCGTTGGTCGAACAATGCGGACAGGTGCAAAAGGGATTAAAATTCAATGCAGCGGCCGTCTGGCTGGAGCCGAAATTGCCCGAACCGAATGGTATCTAGAAGGAAGTGTACCACTTCATACCTTGCGTGCAGATATTGACTATGGTTTTGCTGAAGCCAATACCACGTACGGTAAAATTGGTATTAAGGTCTGGATTTATAAAGGTGAGGTTCTTCCTGCCAAGAAGGTCGTCGCTCAGGTGGAAGGAGGAAACTAAATGTTAGTCCCATCGAGAGTGAAACATCGGAAACAACATCGTGGTCGGATGCGTGGTACGTCAACACGTGGTAACACCATTACATTTGGTGAATATGGTCTTATGGCAATGGAATGCGGCTGGGTTACGAACCGCCAAATCGAGGCTGCGCGTATTGCGATGACACGTTTCATTAAACGTGGAGGTCAAGTTTGGATTAAAATATTCCCGGATAAGCCTGTAACGGCGAAACCGGCTGAAACCCGTATGGGTAGTGGTAAGGGCGCACCAGAGTACTGGGTTGCTGTCGTAAAGCCTGGTCGTGTGATGTTTGAATTGAACGGCGTAACAGAAGAACAAGCGCGTGAGGCTCTTCGCCTAGCTATGCATAAACTCCCGATCAAGTGCAAGTTCGTTACCCGTGCAGATCTAGAAGGAGGTGACGCAAATGAAAACTAAAGATTTCCGTGATTTAACCAACGAAGAAGTCCTGAAGGAAATCGACGAGTTTAAAACAGAACTGTTTAATTTGCGTTTCCAATTGGCAACGGGACAACTCGATAACCCGATGCGAATTCGGGAAGTCCGCAAAGGGATCGCTCGTGGCAAAACGATTCTTCGTGAGCGCGAGTTAAAGATTGAACGTGCCTAAGTTGAGAAAGGAGGCTTTTTAGATTGGAAAGAGCCCAACGCAAGGTCCGAATTGGTAAGGTAGTGAGTGACAAGATGGATAAAACCGTCGTGGTAGCTGTTAATGTTACTCAGCGTCACCCGATTTACAAAAAAACGATTACTCGCACCAAAAAGTTTAAAGCCCATGACGAAAACAACGAGGCTCATATCGGAGACACTGTCTCAATCATGGAAACTCGCCTTTTAAGCAAAGACAAGTGCTGGCGCATAGTTGAAATAACTAACAAAACACTTGTACTGTAATACTTTTCATATTTAGTTCGGAAGGGGGTCAATGGGAATGATCCAGGTACAAACCAGGGTTAGAGTTGGAGACAACTCAGGCGCAAAAGAGCTAATGTGTATTCGCGTACTGGGCGGCTCAATGCGACGGTACGCCTCAATTGGCGATATAATTGTTGCTTCTGTTAAGCAAGCAACGCCAGGGGGCGTTGTCAAAAAAGGGGAAGTTGTTAAGGCCGTTATTGTGCGGACACGAAAAGAAATTAGACGTCCGGACGGTTCTTATATTCGGTTTAGCGAAAACGCGGCTGTACTCATAAAAGATGACAAAAGCCCTCGAGGAACCCGTATCTTCGGACCGGTTGCTCGTGAGTTACGTGATAACTTTATGAAAATTATTTCCCTGGCACCGGAAGTTATCTAAGACCCCATGACAATGGAGGTGAAGAAAGTGGCTGCTACTAAGCATAAAGTACAAACTGCAAATATACACGTGAAAAAAGGCGACTTCGTCATGGTAATCAGCGGTAAAGATGCCGGCAAAAAAGGCAAAATTATTGATGTGATTCTCAAAAAAGGTCGCGTGATCGTAGAGAAGGCCAACCTGATTAAGCGTCATACGAAACCTTCTCAAAGTATGCCTCAAGGTGGCATTGTTTCAAAAGAAGCTCCAATGGCCAGCTCAAACGTCATGTTATATTGCCAAGAGTGTAATTCCGTAACACGTGTCAGTTTTAATGTAACGGAAAACGGAAAAACACGCGTCTGCAAAAAATGCGGTGTGAATTTACCGGATAAACACTAATCGCGAAAGGAGGGACCATAGTGGCTCGTCTGAAGGATAGATACCAAAACGAAATTGCTCCTGCGTTACAGCAGAAGTTTTCTTATACGAATGTCATGCAAATTCCCAAAGTTGATAAAATCGTTATTAACATGGGTGTTGGAGAAGCGGTTCAAAACTCTAAGGCTATTGATTCCGCTGTCGCTGACATGATGAAACTCTCAGGGCAAAAACCAGTGGTCACGAAGGCTAAAAAGTCTATCGCGGCATTCAAACTTCGCGAAGGCATGCCAATTGGGTGCAAAGTCACCTTACGCGGCCAGCGGATGTATGAATTTATGGATCGCCTCTTAAATGTTGCTTTACCTCGTGTTCGTGACTTCCGTGGTGTTTCAGCGAAAGCGTTTGACGGACGTGGTAATTACACATTAGGAATCAAGGAGCAACTGATCTTTCCCGAAATGGAGTATGACAAAATCGACAAACTCCGCGGAATGGATGTAGTCTTCGTAACAACGGCAAAAACGGACGAAGAAGCTCGTGAGCTGCTTCGTGGATTTGGAATGCCGTACCGTGATTAGAGAAAAGGAGGTTCAAGAACGTGGCTAAGACATCAATGGTTGTCCGCCAAAATCGTGGACAAAAATTCGCAGTACGTTCGCATAACCGCTGCAAGCTTTGTGGACGTCCCCATGCTTACATGCGGAAATTCGGAATGTGCCGTATTTGCTTCCGGGACTTGGCCCATGCAGGGGAACTTCCTGGAGTCACGAAGGCCAGTTGGTAGAACATTGTAAGGAAGGGGGACGACTTAAGTGTCAATGTCAGATCCGATTGCAGACTTTTTAACACGTATTCGCAACGCGGGAATGGTTTTCCACGATAAAGTCGAGGTGCCAGCATCTCGTATTAAGAAAGAACTTGCAGAACTGCTTAAAGCAGAAGGCTACATCAAAGATGTAGAATATATTACGGACGACAAACAAGGCGTGATTCGGATGTATTTGAAATACGGTCCTAACCGTGAACGTGTTATTACCGGGCTAAAACGGATAAGCCGTCCGGGACTACGCGTTTATGCAAAAAAAGATGAAATGCCAAAAGTCCTTGGAGGACTCGGAATCGCAGTGATTTCGACTTCTAAGGGAATTATGTCAGATAAAAGAGCCCGGAAAGAGGGCCTTGGCGGAGAAGTAATCTCCTACATTTGGTAATTTTCGCAACGGAGGTGCAGTGAATGTCCAGAATTGGCAAGCGCCCCATTGGGATTCCCAGTGGAGTCGACTTCAAAATAGAGGAAAATGTGGTCACAGTTAAGGGACCGAAAGGAACCTTAACCAGAGAAATGCATTCATTAATGAACATTGCGGTTGAAAACTCGCAAATTATTGTTACTCGACCTGATGATGAACCGTTTAGTCGTTCTTTACATGGATTGACCCGAACCCTAATCGCCAATATGGTCGAAGGGGTTACGACTGGATTTACTAAAGGACTAGATATGGTCGGCGTTGGATATCGTGCTGCAAAAAAAGGTAATAAGCTCGTATTAACCGTCGGAAAATCTCATCCTGTAGAACTTACTCCCTTTGAAGGAATTGACTTCGATGTTCCAGCCCCTAATAAGATCTTGGTAAAAGGGATGGATAAAGAACTCGTTGGTGCATTTGCTGCTATTGTACGTTCAGAGCGCAAGCCTGAGCCTTACAAAGGCAAAGGGATTCGCTACGAAGGTGAAGTCGTTCGTCGTAAGGTTGGTAAAACTGGTGGTAAAAAAGGCGCCAAGAAGTAAACTAAAATAGGCAAGGGCCAAATCTCTTGCCCAATCGTGAAAGGAGTGTTCTCTTTGATTAAGCGCATTGATCGAAAAGCCCTTCGCATTAAGAAGCATAAAAGCATCCGCAAGGCTATTATCGGCGTTGCTTTACGCCCGCGTTTGGCTGTTTTCCGGAGCTTGAATCATATTTACGCTCAAGTAATTAATGATGAACTGGGTGTAACACTTGTTGCTGCTTCTTCCCTCGATCCAGAGTTCAAAGCGACTGATCTTATCGGTGGGAATACCGCTGGCGCTCAAAAGGTCGGCGAATTGGTTGCTAAGAAAGCCCTTGAAAAAGGAATTACGCAAGTTGTATTCGATCGTGGAGGAAATATTTATCACGGCAGAATCTCAGCGTTGGCGAAATCAGCACGAGAAGCTGGACTCAGCTTCTAAGCTAGGGTAAGGAGGGAAAATCAAATTGGCTAAATTCGAAGCTAAAAAATCAGATATGAATGAAAAAGTTGTTCATATTGCTCGTGTTGCCAAAGTTGTAAAAGGCGGACGCCGTTTCAGCTTTAGTGCACTCGTAGTGGTCGGAGACGGTAACGGTCGTGTCGGTGCAGGACTCGGTAAAGCTGGCGAAGTGCCTGAGGCAATTCGCAAAGGTATTGAAGATGCGAAGAAGAACCTCTTCAGTATTCCTATGCACGGAACAACGATTACTCATCCTATCATTGGTGTTTTTGGGGCTGGTCAAGTTATGTTAAAGCCTGCTTCTAAAGGAACTGGAGTTATCGCTGGTGGAGCAGTGCGTGCGGTACTCGAAGTTGCCGGAGTCCATGATATTCTGACCAAGTCTTTGGGTTCAGCAAACGCTCACAATATGGTTAATGCGACAATGGCGGGGTTAAAAGCTCTCAAACGTCCAGAAGAGATTGCTAAACTCCGAGGTAAGACCGTCGCAGAAGTTCTAGGTTAAGGAGGGTCGGTCATGAAAGTAAAAGTGACACTGACAAAGAGTCCGATCGGTTATTCGAAATCACAACACAAAGTGTTACAAGCACTTGGCTTAGGAAAAGTCGGATCAAGTGCAGTTCATGAAGATACCCCTGGTATTCTAGGGATGGTTCATAAATGCATGCACTTGGTTACTGTAGAGACACAAGCTCAATAGAAGGAGGTGTGGGCAAGCATGAAACTGCATGAACTTAAGCCTGCTGAAGGATCAACACATGCACCCAAGCGTTTGGGACGTGGCGTTGGGTCAGGACATGGTAAAACTTCCGGTAAAGGACACAAAGGTCAAAACGCTCGCGCAGGCGGCGGTGTCCGGCCAGGTTTTGAAGGTGGACAAAATCCACTATTTCGTAGAATGCCTAAGCGAGGCTTTAATAATATCTCAAGGAAAAACATTGTTGCCTTAAATGTTCGCGATTTGGAACGTTTTGACAACGACACAGTAGTAACGATTGAAAGCCTCTTGGAATGCGGCCTCATCAAGGCTGTTAAAGATGGTGTGAAGATTCTAGCAACGGGGGAACTGACAAAATCTCTGATCATTCGAATGGATAAAGTCAGCCCAGCCGCAGCCAAGAAGATTATTGCGGCGGGTGGAAAAGTAGAGGTGGAATAGGATGATTGCCGATTCCGTGAAGAATGCGTGGAATGTTGCGGATCTCAGGAAAAAAATCGGTTACACCCTACTAATGTTCCTAATCTTTCGTATAGGAGCACATATTCCGACACCCTTCATTAATCGTGACACTCTGAACCAGATGTTTGGATCGGGAGCCATGATGAATTTCATGGACACGATATCCGGTGGTTCCTTCAAAAGTTTATCTGTCTTTGCCTTGAGTATTACGCCTTATATTACAGCTTCAATCATCTTTCAACTTCTGACGATTGTCCTTCCCTCTCTTGAACGACTGTCAAAAGAGGGAGACTACGGACGAAAGAAGATTACACAGTATACTCGGTACAGTACTGTCGTGCTTGGCTTTGTTCAAGCCTTCGGACTAACATTCGGTATACGTAGTGCAATGACACTCCCTAGCCCGGGAATGTTTTGGCCAATATTTCTCCTAATAACACTCGTTTTAACCGCTGGAACCGCATTTTTAATGTGGCTTGGTGAAGCAATTACTGAGAAGGGCATCGGAAACGGCATCTCGCTCATCATCTTTGCAGGAATCGTTTCACGTGTCCCGTCAGCAATTACGTCTTTATGGAGCATGTTAAGAGTTGGGGAGATCAATCTTTTATCCATTATCGGGTTGATTGTGATCGTAGTGTTTATTACGGCAGGTGTTATCTATGTGCAGGAAGGGCAACGTCGAGTGGCGGTTCAATATGCTAAGCGGGTTGTCGGTCGGCGGGTATATGGAGGACAAAGTAGCCATATTCCGTTGAAAGTAAACCAAGCTGGCGTGATCCCCGTCATCTTCGCAATTTCCTTACTCGCATTTCCTCAGACGATGTCAACATGGGTTCCGGCTTCAGGATTTGCGCAATTCGTTACCAAATGGTTTAGCATGAACGGGAGTATTACCTCGATTCCTTACTTGCTAATTTACGGCGTGCTCATTATATTCTTTACTTACTTCTATACTGCTATAACCTTTAACCCAGTGGATGTAGCGGATAACTTGAAGAAGTATGGAGGATTCATACCCGGCCTTCGACCTGGGCGTCCTACGGCAGAGTACTTGTCTAAAATATTGAGCCGTATTACGCTTGCTGGTGGTTTATTTCTTGCTTTGATCGCAGTCCTTCCGACACTAGTGATCGGACTCACTGGTCTAAAGAACATCTATTTTGGTGGAACCTCCCTACTAATTGTAGTTGGGGTTGCGCTCGAGACGATGAAACAGATTGAGTCTCAACTTATGTCAAGGCATTATCAAGGCTTTATGAAATAGAGAGGAGGAAGAGACGTGAAAATTATATTGATGGGTGGCCCCGGGGCAGGCAAAGGAACACAGGCTAGTCCACTCGTCGAACGTTTTCGTTTCCCCCATATTTCTACGGGAGACATGTTTAGAGCAGCCATTAAAAATGGCACAGAATTAGGTCTAAAAGCTAAGACATTCATGGATGCCGGAGGCTTAGTCCCTGATGAAGTGACCATAGGGATCGTGGCGGAACGATTAGCACTACCAGATTGTGCCGATGGATTTCTACTTGATGGTTTCCCACGTACTCTGGCTCAAGGCAGTGCTCTAGACCAAATTTTAGACCGTCTTGGCATGAAATTGGATGGCGTAATTAATTTGGAAGTTGATGAAGAAGTCTTAATACCTCGGTTAACTGGACGTCGTGTCTGCCGAAAGTGTGGCGCATCCTATCACATGGTCTTTAACCCACCCAAGCAAGAAGGGGTTTGTGGACAGTGTGGAGGAGAACTTTATCAACGCTCAGATGACACCATCGAAACTGCCATGAATCGTTTAAATGTCTATAATGAACAAACAGAACCATTGATTTCTTTCTACCAGAAACAAGGATTGCTTAAGCGCATTAATGGGGACCAACCCATTAATCTGGTTCTTGCGGATATTTTGAAGGCCTTGGAGCAATCAGCATGATTGAGCTGAAAAATGCGAACCAATTGGACCGGATGCGTATAGCGGGGCGAATTGTGGGAGAAACACTCGCACTAATGCGTGAGCTTGCTAGGCCCGGTATTACGACACTCGAGTTGGATCGCAAGGCTGAGGAATATATCCGTGCTCAGGGGGCCATACCGGCGTTTAAAGGATATAATGGTTTTCCGGCAACGCTGTGTACCTCTGTAAACGAACAAGTAGTTCATGGAATACCTGGTTTAAGGTATTTAGAATCTGGGGATATTATCAGTATAGACTGTGGTGCGGTCATAGATGGGTATTTTGGAGATGCCGCTTTAACTTTACCGATTGGAGAAGTTGGCGAAGATCTCCAGAAGCTCCTAAGAGTGACCGAAGAGTCCCTGTTGTTAGGTATTGAACAGGCGAGATTAGGTAATCGCCTTTACGACATCTCTCATGCGGTCCAAGGGCACGTGGAAACTAACGGATTTTCTGTGGTGCGAGATTATGTTGGGCACGGCATTGGTAGAGCCATGCATGAGGATCCCCAGATCCCTAATTTTGGCAAGCCCGGTCGGGGACCACGACTCGAGATAGGTATGGCCTTGGCTATTGAACCCATGGTTAACATGGGTACGTATGAAGTGCAGACGCTCAAGGATCACTGGACTGTGGTTACGAAAGACAGTCGACCATCGGCCCATTTCGAGCACACAATTGCGATTACGGAAAATGGCCCAGAAATTCTAACTCGTTGTTAGGTACCAAGGCATTGCGATTGTCAGAAAAGGGGTGAATAATCATGTCAAAAGAAGATGTTATTGAGGTTGAGGGTAAAGTCTTGGAGCCACTGCCAAACGCTATGTTCCAGGTTGAGTTAGCAAATGGACACAAGGTTTTGGCGCACGTTTCCGGGAAGATTCGCATGAACTTTATCCGGATTCTTCCAGGAGATCGAGTCACAGTGGAACTTTCCCCCTATGACTTGTCCCGAGGACGAATCACATACAGGTTTAAGTAAGTACCAAAGGGGAGGGATTACGGTGAAAGTAAAGCCTTCTGTCAAAAAGATCTGTGAAAAATGTAAAATTATTCGTCGCCATGGAATAGTCATGGTCATTTGTGAAAATCCGAAACACAAGCAACGACAAGGCTAGAAGTTTCGGTTGCGCGGCTGATTGAAGACAATTCTTCAATGCACCGATTTTATATTGATACAGAACTGAAATAGTTGGAGGTGTAAATTTTAGATGGCACGTATCGCTGGAGTAGACTTACCGCGCGAGAAGCGTTTAGAGATTGCCTTAACCTATATTTTTGGGATTGGGCTGCCGACTTCACATAAGATTCTCGCCAAATCAGGCGTAAGCGGGGATGTCAGAGTTCGTGACTTGTCAGAAGACGAAGTCAGTAAGCTTCGAGAAGTTATTGATAAAGAGTTTAAGATTGAAGGCGACCTGCGTCGCGAAGTTTCCCTCAATATCAAGCGTCTTATGGAAATTGGTTCCTATCGTGGACTGCGCCATCGTCGTGGACTACCCGTTCGAGGTCAGCGCACGAAAACCAATGCCCGTACTCGTAAGGGTCCGGCTAAGACTGTTGGAGCAAAACGTAAAAAGTAAAAAGGGGGGATAACCGAGATGGCACGTAAAGTTGTCCGGACAAAACGCCGGGAACGTAAGAATATTGAAAGTGGAATTGCCCACATCAAATCCACGTTTAACAATACCATGGTGACCATTACGGATACCAGCGGGAACGCACTCTCTTGGTCAAGTGCAGGTTCTCTAGGATTTAAAGGTTCACGCAAAAGCACTCCTTTTGCAGCGCAAATGGCTGCAGAAACTTGTGCTAAAGTTGCGATGGAACATGGCTTAAAAGATGTCGAATGCTTCGTCAAAGGACCTGGGGCTGGACGTGAAGCTGCAATTCGTGCACTACAAGCTGCTGGTTTAGAAGTAAACTTAATTAAAGACGTGACACCGATTCCACACAATGGCTGTCGGCCACCGAAACGCAGAAGGGTATAGGAGGTGTGTAATCATGGCTAGATATACTGGACCAGTCTGTCGCTTATGTCGTCGTGAAGGAATGAAATTATTCCTTAAAGGGGAACGTTGCTATACCGGAAAGTGTGCGATTGATCGTCGTGCATACGCCCCTGGACAACACGGACAAGCTCGTGCGAAGAAACCAACCGAATATGGCCTTCAATTACGTGAAAAACAAAAAGCACGCCGTATGTACGGTGTTATGGAAAAACAATTCCGCAACTATTTCGATATAGCTGCACGTAAAAAGGGTATGGCTGGAGAAAACCTACTCGTCTTATTGGAACGCCGACTTGATAATGTTATTTTCCATCTGGGTTTTGCATCATCTCGTCCGGAAGCACGTCAACTTGTGAATCACGGTCACTTTACCATTAATGGTAAAAAAGTTGATATTGCTTCGTATTCCATTCGTGTAGGCGAAATCATAGCGGTAAAAGAAGGCAGCAAGAGCTCTCCGCGAATGAAACAATTACTTGAAAACTTAGGTTCGCGAACTGTTCCTGGTTGGTTAAGTTTGGATTCCAATACTGCTGCTGGAACCGTTATTGCACTACCTACTCGTGAAGATATTCAAATCCCCATCCAAGAGCATCTCATCGTGGAGAAATACTCCCGTTAATGTTGACGTTCAACCCATATGGGTCGGATGGCTTGTATATCAAGTTCTCGAGAAAGAAGGTGCATTCCGATGTTAGAAATCGAGAAGCCCAGGATCGAGTGTATCGAGCGTTCTGAAGATGACTCCTATGCAAAATTTGTCGTTGAGCCTCTTGAAAGGGGTTATGGGATTACTTTAGGGAATTCTCTAAGGCGTATCCTGTTATCCTCGCTTCTAGGATCAGCGGTTACATCTGTCAAAATTGAAGGGGTACTCCACGAGTTTTCTACGATTCCGGGTGTTTTGGAAGATGTTACTGACATTATTCTGAATCTCAAGTCCCTTGCACTGAAAGGCTATACGGATGAACCACGTGTTATTCGCATAGAGGCTCAAGGTGGAGGAGTTGTTACAGCAGGAGATATCATTACTGATCCAGACATTGAGGTTCTGAATACCGATTTAAAGATTGCGACATTAGATAATGATGCTAGGCTGTTCATGGAAATGACAGTAGAGCGTGGCCGTGGCTATGTTCCGGCCGATAAAAACAAGAAGCCCGAACATCAGATCGGAGTTATCCCCATAGACTCCATCTTTGCCCCTATTTATAAGGTTAACTATACGGTAGAGGATACCCGTGTTGGCCAAATAACGGACTATGACAAGTTAACCCTTGAGGCATGGTCAAATGGCAGTATTTCTCCAGAAGAAGCGACTAGTAAAGCTGCGAGTATTCTGAGTGAACATCTGCGCCTTTTCATGGGACTCACTGATAAACTCAATAACGTTGAGATTTTAGTGGAAAAAGAAGAGGAAGCAAAAGATAAAATCCTTGATATGACGATTGAGGAACTTGATCTGTCCGTCCGCTCTTACAACTGCCTGAAACGGGCAGGGATCAACTCTGTTGAAGAATTGACCCAAAAGACGGAAGAAGACATGATTAAAGTGCGTAACCTTGGTCGCAAGTCTTTAGAAGAAGTGGAATTTAAACTTAAGAACTTAGGTTTATCATTTCGCCCAGCTGAAGACTAATTCGGTGCAAAAGGAGGGGAATGTAATTGGCTTACCGCAAGTTGGGAAAAAACACGGGTCATCGCGGGGCAATGTTGCGTAATATTGTCACTTCCCTGTTAAGACATGAGCGTATTCAAACGACTGAAGCACGTGCCAAAGAATTGAATGCCATTACTGAAAAGATGATTTCACTTGGCAAACAAGGCGATTTGGCTTCACGTCGATCAACGCTAGCTTATCTCATGGACGAAGATGTTGTCACAAAATTGTTTGATACCATTGCGCCGAAATATGCTGACCGTCAGGGAGGCTATACTCGTATCATGAAACTCGGCTTACGCCGGGGAGATGCTGCGACAATGGTAATCATCGAACTCGTATAATGCGAGTTGTTAAAGGCCGGGTTGCTTAACGTTTGTTAAGCATGCCCGGCCTTTGCTGATACTGTCAGAAAGTATAACTTTTTGTTATATACTTTCTGCAGGTCCCTTCACGCCATCCTTGGCTACAGGGACACTCGTCCATCCATGGACAGCGCATAAGTACTACTAAGGCGAGCGCCTTCACTGAAGCTCGCGCTAGCCAAGTTTTCTTTATATACAGGGGAGTGATCACCGTCGATAAAGTGATTAAGCTGAACAATGTCAGTTGTAATGACAGGGTGAGCGAAGTGAATTTTGAGTGGCATAAGGGCGAGATTATTGCGCTTATGGGTGCCAATGGTTCAGGAAAGTCCACCTTGGCTCGACTTATTGCTGGGTTAATTGAGCCCACTGATGGTGAGATCTTGTTGACGGTTGACGGCACTTCATGCGCTTGGAACACCGTGAAAAGGTGGCAGGAGATTGGCTTCGTTGGGCAACATCCCCAGCGTCAAACGATTGGAGCAACGGTTGCAGAAGAACTGGGTTACGGGCTTTTAAACCTAGGTCACGATACCCCTTGGGTTCGCGACAAGGTACGGGAATTGGCCGCTAGTGTGGGCTTGGGTGGGAAAGAAGATCAATCACCATCAACCCTTTCGGGCGGAGAGAGACAAAGACTGGTTACGGCAGCTATTTTAGCCATGCAGCCCTCCTTCCTTATCTTAGATGAAGCCTTAACGATGCTCGATGCCCGAGCTCAAGCCAGCGTCCTAGAACTTCTATTTAAAGCCAAGCTAGAAACAGGTCAACTTTGGATTACCCATGACCCAGATTTAGCAAGACTTGCAGATCGTCTCTTAGTGATCAATCAGGGCAAGCTTGTTGACATGGGTAAACCACGAGATGCCTTCAACGACCGTGAGTTGCAATCGCTTCTCGGAATTCGGGAAATTCAAGATCACACGTTTTCGAAGTCGACCAAAGAAGGTCAACCCGTACTAGAATGGCAGAAGACCAAGTATGAGTCCCGGTTATCACTGAATAAAGTTGTAAAAGCCGGCGAGTTTATTGGAATTGTCGGCGCTTCAGGCTCAGGAAAGACAACACTACTTGACAGTGCCGTCGGGTTTATCCTGCCAACAGAGGGACAACTTTTAGTGTGCGGAGAACCAATATCAAAGGCCAGCTTGAAAACAGTGCGTCGAAAAACCCGTCTAGTGATACAAGAGGCGGGAGAATACTTGATTGGGCGCAGTGTCTATCACGAAGTATTTTATGGAGATACTAGACAAGATTTATTGGATCAAAGGCAAGAAAGATTATTGTTCTTGGAGGGGTTTGGTATTTCTGCATGTATGTCTGAGCAGGCTCCTGAGCGCTTAAGTGGTGGGGAACGACAAAAGGTAGCTTTAGCTGCTGCGCTGAGAACGCTTCCAGAGATTCTTTTACTAGACGAGCCACTACTGGGTCTTGACACCACGAACCGGGCAAGTATACAGGCCATGATTTCTGAATGGGATGAGCGCACCATAATGTATGTGACCCATGATCTAAGAGAAGTTTTACAGTATGCAGATCGGCTATGGCTCGTTGAGAACGGGAATGTGGTCTTAGATTGCTCTATACAGTGTTGGAAAGAGCACAGGGAACAATTGATCGCCTCAGGTGTCCGCTGCTAAAGGAGGGGACTCGTATTAAAGCCTTTGAACTTTACTGCCCCGGCAACAGCTTATTGCATCATCTTGATCCCAGGGTAAAAGTTGGAGGACTAGCCTTCTTGTCCCTCGTAATGACCATGACAGGATGGAAGGGACTAGCCTTCACGTCCCTTGCTTTTGTTGGGTTAGTGGCAGTCAGCCGTATGCCTTTGAAAATATATCGCTCGCTCATATGGGTCCTGCTATGGATGGGTTTATTTTATGGTTTGGCAGCAGGGTGGGTTTGGCCAGAAAACAGAGCAGTTTGGTACGGTCATTGGTCATTCGGCGGTTTTATGCAAGCGGCAGATATCGTTTGGCGTATTGCCCTAGTTTTTGGATTAACACGTCTATATACAGCCGTCACTAGGCCCCTTGAGCAAGGGATCGGTATAGCATACTTCTTTAACCCCCTCATTCGTATTACCCCTAAAGCCGCTGATTTTGCACTGATGATCACCTTGACACTCCGGTTTATTCCTCTTATTGTGGAAGAGGCATTATTAATTTGGAAAGCCAGAGCCTTAAAGACCGAGTGGCCTCACTCATGGGTTCAACAATCGTGGGAGGTAATTCAGCTAATTGTACCACTCCTCTTACTGAGCTTGAGACGGGCAGAAGAACTCGCTGAAAACCTGATGTCTAGAGGTTATGCCTCAGGCAACTATCGCACGCTCATATTGCATGAACGGACGAGTACGGACATGGTTTCTGTTATAATTATAGGCGTTTGGGGAGTACTACTTTTATTATTGAAATAACTAAAATGACGAAAATCCATAGTTAGTGGAGGCTCATATCGATGCGCAATATCCGGCTAAAATTAGCATATGACGGAACAAACTATCATGGGTTCCAGAGACAGCATGAAACTCATGGCCCGACGATCCAAGGTACCTTGGAAACAGTCTGGGAAAAATTAGTTGAAGAACAGGTAACTTTAGCGACGGCAGGACGAACGGATACCGGTGTACACGCCTGCGGCCAAGTTGTCAATTTTATGACTTCGGCAAGAATTCCAGAAGATAAGATTCCGAAGGCCTTTAACAGTATGCTCCCTAGGGATATACAAATACTACAGGCAGAATGCGTCCCCGACGACTTTAACGCGCGGTGGTCAGCCAAGTGGAAACGCTACGAGTATCAAATCGACAACAACCCCATCCCAGATGTGTTTACGCGTCTTTATGCCTCCCATGTGCCTGTTCCACTCAATGTGTCACAGATGCAGGCGGCAGCGAACCTTTTGGAGGGACATCATAATTTCAAAACCTTTGCAGCGGCCGGGGGGGCGAGTAAGACGTTTGAACGCACGATTTATCGCCTTCTTATCAAAAAAGACCGAGGGTTAATTAAAATATCTTGCGTGGGGGATGGGTTTTTATATCACATGGTCCGAATTCTTGTGGGAACACTCATGGACGTCGGAAAAGGGCGGATTCTCCCACAAGAGATTCCGGGTATTATTGCTAGTCAAGAACGAAGCCGGGCTAAGATGATCGCACAGGCACAGGGCTTAACACTTTCGCACGTAAATTATACAGAAGAAAGTCCATTTGACGTTTTTGAAGACCTTTTGTCCATAACGAAGGTTGATTATAAGAAATAACTTGACAACAGCTCGATAATTAAATAAAATAACAATATGAGTTTTTATGCCTTGGCTATGATTGAGCCCCATGCCCCTGGCATACCGCAAGCATGATTGAGCCCCATGTGAGTGATAATTAACATCAATTGCTAATTGGAGGGAAAGTTATGACCACGTTCTTTGCGAAAGCACAAGACCAGGAGCGCAAATGGTTTATCATTGACGCTGCGGGAATCCCCTTGGGTCGTATTGCTACAGAAGCAGCACGTCTACTAAGAGGTAAACATAAACCGACATTTACCCCTAATGTTGATACAGGGGATCATGTCATTATTATCAATGCAGAAAAATTAGTCTTAACAGGTAATAAACTGAACGATAAAATGTATCGTCGTCACTCAGGATATCCAGGTGGTTTAAAAGAAGTTCCTTACAAAAAGTTAATGCAAACAATGCCCGAACGAGCTATGGAACATGCCGTTAAGGGAATGCTTCCTCATAACAAGTTGGGCGCCCAGATGTACACAAAGTTAAAAGTGTACAAGGGAGAGTCACATCCCCATCAGGCTCAACAACCTGAAATCTGGACGATTCAGTAGATTAAGGAAGGAGGAAGTAAAACATGGCAACTCAATTACAATATGCTGCGACAGGACGACGAAAGAATGCCGTCGCACGCGTTCGTCTTATTCCCGGTGAAGGCAAGTTCATCATCAACAAACGTGAATTAGCGGAGTATTTCGGCAAGAAAACACTTGAAATGATTGTTAATCAACCATTCAACATCACAGATACACTTGATAAATATGATGTTATTGCTCTTGCCCATGGGGGTGGCACTACAGGTCAAGCAGGTGCGATTCGCTTAGGTATTGCCCGTGCTTTACTGAAGGCGGATGCCAGTCTCCGTCCAAGTCTTAAGAGAGCCGGTTTCCTCACGCGTGACCCACGTATGAAGGAACGTCGTAAATACGGCTTGAAGAAAGCTCGTAAGGCTCCACAATTCTCCAAGCGTTAAGTTATACAAAAACAAGATACCCTCAAACTATTGCGGTTTGGGGGTTTCTTTTATTTTAAAGATGGGGCAATGTCTACTTAGGATTAATACAACGCAAAGAAATTGTGCATTTTAGATTAGTATGAAGGATCTTACATTAATTGGTGGAGGGTGAAAGTAAATGTATATTGTAAGGGTAGAATTCTCCCTACCTAAGGGTAAAACTATTAGCAATGAAGAATCAGAACTAGAGATATCCCTTCAAGGGAAAAAATGTATTTTATCTAGTCCAGGTGGTATCGTACCAATTAGTGAGTCAATTGATTTAGTTCTTGTTAGTGAAGGATTTGATACGGAAGATGAAGCGCATGGCTTCGGACTGAGAGTAAAGAACAGTTTGTATTTGTGCTCCGCGCGATTGAAAATAGGGATAAGGGCCGCCACTTTTGCGTGTTATGACGATTCAGCGGCAACCGGCTTTGCGTCTGTTAATTGCGACTTTGTTGTGTCGACTCCATCTGACACCTTTATCAAAGAGCTTGAGTTTGCAATTGATCAGAACGTTACCTTAACTGAAAAAGAAACCCTAGCGTTCGAACTCTATATTTCATACTATTACGAGGCATCGGAACGAACTAGGTTTTTAACCTTAATTATGGTGATCGAAAGCCTTACTCAGCGTAAAAAAAGACAAGGTGAGGCAAAAGAGCACGTTGAGTATCTAATAGACCTCACGAAAAACGCTGGCTTGGCAAAAGAGGGATTCGATTCAATCTTAAGCTCTCTGGGCCAGATGAAAAAGGAATCTATCTCACAATCAGGCAGTTATCTAGTGGAGAAATATCTTGGAGACAAACTGTATAATGGAACTTCCGCCAAGGACTTTTTTAAGGGTTGCTATACCAATCGAGGTAGGCTAGTACATTCCGGAAAGATAAAAGAAGGTGCTAATTTACACACTAGCACACTAAGCACAATGGTATCTGACCTACTTGTTGAAATTGTTCGAGCGAAATATTGTAATAATTGAGCGCTCATGCAAATCGAATTGGGTTAAAATAGTAAAGAAAAGACCTCTAAATAGAGAGATCTTTTCTTTTTTGAATTATTTCTTTTAATCGATCTGCTTTTTAATGGAAGGTCAAAGCATATTTTCAAGGTCTCCCCCATAAGGTAAGACGGATAGATTGGGGGAGGCGGATGCGAATGAGATCGATCTGGGTTGTAAGTATCAAACGACGTAATGGAGTTATTCTAGGAATCTTGCTAGCATGTATAATGACGTTAGCCCTAGGATGGGGATTTCTTGGACAGGATAAGAAAATATGGAGTTGGACTTTGGGAAATAGAGTTGTTGTGATCGATGCGGGTCACGGTGGCGTAGATCCCGGTGCGGTGGGCAAAGGCCTGGTATTGGAAAAGGACGTCACTTTGGCCGTATCCAAACGTCTACAAGCCCTTATTCAGCAAAGTGGCTCTAAAACAGTGATGGTCCGCCAAGATGACAGTGACCTAGGAACGTCACAGGGACTTTTAAAGCGGAAACGAGAGGATTTGGCACAACGTATCCAGCTTGCTAAAGACGTCGAGGCAGAAGTCTACATAAGTATTCATGCGAATAGTTTTCCTAACGCAAAACTAACGGGTGCACAAACGTTTTATCATTCGGATTCGCCGGAATCAAAGTTATTGGCCCAAATGATTCAGCAGGAGCTCAATAGCATGACGGAAGGTAAACGAGTGGCCAAAGGAAATCAAGATATCTATGTCTTGAAGAAAGCACATCAAGCAGCCGTAACCGTCGAACTGGGCTTTCTTTCAAACCTCGAAGAAGAACAGTTATTGACAAAACCAGAATATCAAGAAAAGCTAGCGATTGCCATTTGTAAGGGCTTAAGTGTTTATTTTAGTAAACAGACGGATGAAACGAAAAGTATCAAGTAAGATTGTTGAAAATTGGTATTTGATGCAGGAAAACTATCTGCTTTCGCGAATATTCTATAGGTGTCAATAAATTAGTAGAAGAGCAATGTAAACGCATGCTGTTTCGGTGTTCGTATCACGGGAAAGAGGTAGTTTCGTGGGCATTTTGACCATTATTTTATTTCTGTTAGGCGTTGTATTTTTGTTCTTGGGATGGCGTTGGCAGAGTCCACCGAACGAAGAAGCTATGACGGCCCTAAAAGGTCTGGCGTATTTGAAAAGAGAAATTATTCGGGTTCAAGAACAGGTTCATATTCTGGAAGACAGAGTACAAACCTCGCAACAAATCGAACTGAAGGAAGCGGCCCTTAGAGAAGTCGAACATAGAGAGGTAGAAGGAAAGCAAGTCAATAAACTTTATTCCTTAGAAATCAAAGAGGATAGAGACAGACTTAGTGGCATTGGGGTGGAACCAAAGCGCAATATCTCACCCAAATACCAGGAAGTATTAGAACTTGCGGCCGCAGGCCATCGTATACCTGAAATAGCGCAGCACTTATTGTTAAGCCAAGACGCCGTGATGATGGTTTTGCAGACGCAATCAAAAGGAGCTGCACGATGAAAGTAACGCGTCCCTATTGGCTCGGTTTAGGGTCTGGGCTTATTTTGAGTGCGATGCTAACGCTGGTCATACCCCCTCAACAGCGGCAAGCTGTTATTCCAGAGGCGTCGCCTGTCCCGCCTGTAAAGCAACAAGCATCACCTCAGCCAGTTGCGGCGGTAGTCGAACCTGTGAAGCCTCCTTCGACCCCTCCACCCTCTGAAGCTACGCAACAATCTCAACCCCAACCGACTAAGACTCCAGTCTCCACACAAATTGAACAAAGTTTTATTATTCCCAAGGGGGCCAGTTCTCAGCAGATCTCGGACCTGTTGGTTGCTCAGGGTTTTGTCAAAGATAAAGAGTCTTTTTTAGTGGGCGCTCATCAAATGGGGGCAGAAAGTCATTTTAGAGCAGGGACATTTACATTGTCACTGGGTCTTACGACGGAGGAATTGATTCAACGGTTATTAAAATAATAGCCTTGTGTGACACAGCGCTCGGTGCTTACGACGCAGAGCAAACTAGCCGTGTAAGCTCTTGTCTCTGGGGAGCGGGGTGCCCGCCAAATGCGCCGTCCGACGACCATGGATGGTCTAGTGTCACCGGAGCCAAGGATGGCGGGAGGGGACCCTGGCGCAGTGGCGGCAACTCACATCCTTGTGAGTTGCCCCGTATTTGGGGTCGCTTATACGGAGTTTGCTATTCTGCTTTCGTAAAGACGTCGCGCTCGTGTGACACTGCGTCCGGGGCATGGAATGGGAAACGACAACGACAATCCAACGCGAGGAGTGACCTATCTTGGGAGACGGCACATTTCATGTGCACCGTCTTATCTCTAGGGTTGTTTTCGTTAGGTCAGTTTCCTAACTTAGCGTTTATGTCTATTAATTTGTAATCCTTGAATGATTCCAGAAAAAGTTTGCAAATTATTTGCAAGCTTTTTCTTTTTGGGGGCACATTAATATGTACAGGGAAATTGGGCCAATTTGCAGAATTAAAGCAGGAGGTATAAATACTATGCAAAAAAATATTATCAGAATTATTGGGGTGCCTATTGATTTGGGCGCGGGTCGCCGCGGGGTGGATATGGGCCCTAGTGCAATTCGTAATGCCGGATTAAATGAGCGGTTGCAGCACTTGGGATGGGATGTGGAGGATTTTGGAAATATTGAGGTTCCGATCCCGGAGACAAGTGTTATCAAGGACGAGCGGCTTAGGTATTTGCCCGAGATTGTAAAGGTGAATGAACAACTCCATCTCATGGTGTCTGAGGCATTGAGGGAAGGGGTAATACCCTTAATTCTCGGTGGCGATCATAGCCTAGGAATCGGTTCTCTTGCAGGCTTAGCATCGGACGGACGTTGTTTCGGATTGATTTGGTTTGATACGCATGGCGATTATAACTCACTCGATACCACCGACAGCGGCAACATCCATGGCATGCCTTTGGCCGTGGCAAACGGAATTGGAGCGCAAGAGTTAACGTCGATTGGCGGGCGTGAGAAGAAAATAAGGGAGGAGAATACGGTCATTATTGGGGCCCGTGAAATAGATCCACAAGAGAGTGAGATGCTTCATCAATCTAAAATTACCGTGTTTACAATGAGGGATATTGATCAATTGGGAATGCAGGAAGTGATCGCTCGAGGGATAAAAATTGCCTCCAGAGAAACAGATGGAATCCATGTTAGTTTTGATTTAGATGTCATTGATCCTGAAGAGGCGCCGGGCGTAGGGACACCTGTTGCCGGTGGAATCACGTATCGGGAAGCGCATTTGGCCATGGAACACTTGGCAGATTCCGGACTTGTATTAAGTATGGATGTAGTAGAAGTTAATCCTATCTTGGACAATAAAAATAAAACGGCTGAATTAGCAGTGGGACTTATTTGCTCAGCCTTTGGTAAACGTATTTTCTGATAGACACTTATTATGAAACTTTTAGGGTAAGTCTTACGTACATATAACGAGGGGATAATAAGAGCTAAAATAGAACTCAGGATAGGAGCCAAAGCGGTATGGATGATACCGAGATCATTCGGCAAGTACTAGCCGGTCATCATGAAAAGTTCTCAGACCTTGTAGAGCGTTATCAGACACCGCTCATTCATTTTTTGCGGAGAACTCTTGGTTCAGATGAGGAAGTTTTCGACTGCGCACAGGACGCCTTTCTAGCGGCCTACCGTAATCTAAGTAAATATTCTGAGGAGCATCCATTTCGTGCTTGGTTATATACGATTGCCCGAAATAAAGCCCTTGATCTTCTGCGTAAACGGAGAAGAGAAGTGCCGTTAGTGCTTGATGAAAATTTGGTTGATCATCGACCCATGCCTGAGGAAGTCTGGCTGGAAAAAGAGCAAGCCTCCATGCTTGATGACGTCTTAAAGGAGCTTCCGGAACATTACGGGCAGGCACTCTATTTGCGTTTCCGTCAAGAACTGTCGTATGAGGAAATAGCGTTGATATTGGAAGTCCCAGTAAGTCGAGTTAAGACCTACCTCCATCGGGGAAAAGAAAAATTGCGTAAGCACTTGGAAAGGAGAGAGATCCATGAAAGAAACGGACAAGGCATTGTGGACTCAACTGTTTCAAGATAAACCGATTCCCAGCATAACAATGGAGCATTTCCAAATACAGCTTATGGCTCAAATTATGGCAAATCCTGTGGACTTTAAAGAGGAAATTCGTCTTGCCGCGCGTAGAAAGTGGGGTATTGGACTAGCCATTAGCTTAATGGTCGTGGGACTAGCGTTTGGGGTCTTTATATGGCTGGAGCGTAATATAGTCTTTCAATGGCTAGATATGTTATGGGTGATGCTCTCTGGATTATCTTATTTTTCTAATTTGCAGCAAATGGGGGCACGGTTGTTAGCAAATTTGGTATTCATAAGGGAGTTGGGAACAGGGGTGAGTCTTCTGTGGGGCGTTGTTTCATGGCCAATACTTGCGTTGTTGTCTGTTCTTGTAATATTCAGGAGCACCAATCAGGGTTACCATGAAAAATCCTCTATCTAAAAAGCAGAAATAGGATTAGACTGTAATTGTGACAGTCGTGGTGAAAGAATAAATCACGAGAGCAACTATATAACAACGGAACAACGGAGCAACAAAAGATAATTAGATAAAGAAGAGAAGAAGAGAAGAGAGATGGGATGCTCCATGGATGCAATAAAGGAGTTTTTCAGAGATCAGGCACAGTATCTCCGCAAAGAAGTGTGGGAAGTTGCTCGTCAGATTGGGGAACATCCGGAACTTGGATACAAGGAATATTTTGCGTCTGAGGCGTTATGTTGTTTTCTTCAGAAACATGGATTTGAAATAAAGCGTGGGATTGCCGGGATGGAAACGGCTTTTTTGGCTCGATTCAAAGGGATACGGCCAGGCCCTCGGATTGCTTATTTGGCGGAATATGATGCTTTACCGGGCGTAGGGCATGGTTGCGGCCACAACTTAATCGGTGCGGCCAGTGCGGGTGCAGCGGTGATCTTAAGTAAGAGTTTGGAACTAGCTGGCGAAATTTTAGTCATTGGTAGTCCGGCTGAAGAAACCAGTGGCGGTAAAGTGACTTTAGTTGAAGAGGGAATCTTCAAGGATGTTGACGCTGCGATCATGTTTCATCCTGGCAGTCAAAACGTCCCTGTCATCTCTAGTCTAGCGTTGGATGCGTTGGAATTTACGTTTCATGGTCGAGGTGCGCATGCTGTGGCTGCCACCAATTACGGCATTAATGCGTTAGATGCGGTCATTAATTTCTTTGTTGGCATTAACGCGCTTAGAAAGCAAATTCCTCACGATATGAAGATTAATGGCATTATTACCGAGGGCGGAACAGTACCCAATATTATTCCGGATCGAGCCGTTGCTCGTTTTTATCTTCGGGCTAGAAAACGTAAGGACTTAGATGATCTGAGACAGCAAGTCATTCGTTGTGCTGAAGGGGCGGCCACGATGGTATCGGCAAAGATGACTTGCCAGAAATTTGAGTTTTCGTATGACGAGATGCATACGAATATGGTCTTAGCAGGGTGTTTTGCGAAGAACCTTCAAAAGTTGGGTATTCATCAAATCGCTTCCCCGCAAACGGCAATGGGTTCTGTGGACATGGGGAACGTCAGCCGTGTTGTTCCGGCAATACATCCCTATTTAACGTTAGGATCGGGCACAGCGGTCCCACATACTCGGGAGTTTGCTCAAGCGGCACTATCGACTGAAGGGGAAAGTTTAGTGATGCTGGCGATGCAGACACTGGCCTTAACGGGTTGGGACGTTTTAAGTGATAAAAAGCTTTTGCAACAAATCAAGAAAGAGTTTCTTTCCATAAAATAATTCCAATAATTTCAGTATGCGTTATCATTCATACATTTAATAGTCCTAATAGAGAGACACTATTATTGGATAAAATATAGAGAGACCATTATTGGAAAGAGGGATAAGAACCCTCTTTTTTGCACTGTCTGAAAGTATAACTTTTTGTTATATACTTTCAGCAGGTCCCTTCACGCCATCCTTGGCTACAGGGACACTCGTCCATCCATGGACAGCGCATAAGCGCAACTAAGGCGGCCGCCTTCGCTGAAGCTTGGCGCTCGCCAAGTTTTCTTTACATCATGGTATTGAATTATTATGCATATGTATGTATAATTATAAATAAACTTAAATAGAGTTTCGCGTTAAAAATGCCTATATGAGTTAGTCCGGAGAGTGGGAGGGTCAAGATATGAAGGTTGGAGTTCTCGGAGCCACGGGATATGCAGGGCAGGAATTGGTGCGCTTATTGAAACACCATGAGGAAGTAAAGGACTTGTATCTCGCGTCCTCCAGCGTAGCAGGGGAGGATTATGAGACCGTTTATCCACATTGGAGTGGTCAAAATGTTGGGATCTTGCAGGATGAAAACGTACCGGATCTTGATGTGCTTTTTTGTGCACTACCTCATGGATTCACAGCGGCAAGAACGAGCGCTTTTTTAGCTCGTAATATAAAGGTAATTGATTTGGGAGCGGATTTCCGGTTAAATTCTGTGGACGTCTATGAGCAATGGTACAAGGTTAAGCATCCTGCATCAGAGCTTCTGAAAGAGGCAGTCTACGGTTTGCCGGAACTCTATCGTGAGCAAATTCGAGGTCAATCCTTAATCGCCAATCCGGGCTGTTACCCTACAGCGACCTTACTGGCGCTGGTCCCCTTGCTTCGTCATAAATTGCTTGAAACAAATTTTCTAGTGATTGATGCTAAGTCAGGTGTATCGGGAGCTGGCCGAGGCGTTTCATTGGGCACGCACTATGGCGAAATTAATGAAAACTTTAAGGCTTACGGGGTGGGAAATCATCGTCATACCCCTGAAATAGAACAAGAACTGTCTCGAGCTGCCGGGGTGCCGCTGACCGTCAATTTCACACCTCATTTAGTTCCCATGACACGGGGGATGCTGGTCACAATTTACGCTGGGGTTCAGACAGGAGTCCAAGAGGAGGACCTTCGGGAGTGTTGGCGGCAGCAGTATGAGCAAGAAGAATTCATCCATGTTTTGCCGACAGGGACTTGGCCGCAGACGAAATTTTCCACCGGAAGCAACAACGCTTTTTTACAATTAACGGTGGATCAGAGAACTGGAAATGTTGTCATCGTGGCGACAATTGATAATCTGATCAAGGGTGCAGCGGGTCAAGCAATTCAAAATATGAATCTGGCAATGGGATGCCCCGAAGGGCAAGGAATTACAGGAACAGCAATTTGGCCTTGATGAATACTAGTCAGTATATGTACAAATAAGGCGATCGCCAGCACAAGGATTGGCACTAGCCAGTTTTCTATATAAGGAGCGTGAGAATTAGTGAGTAACGTGGAAGACACTTGGAAGTGGATTCATGGCGGCGTGGCTGCCCCGAAGGGGTTTTATGCAATCGGTGTGCAAGCAGGCATTAAGGTTGCCGATAAATATGATGTTGCGCTGGTTTTTTCGCAGGTTCAAGCGCAAGCTGCCGGTGTTTATACTCGAAACCAAGTCAAAGCACACCCGCTTTACTTAACGCAGCGCCATTTACAGAATGGCTTGGCGCAAGCGATTGTGATGAATAGTGGCAATGCCAATGCTTGTGTCGGAGAAGCCGGCGATCAGGCTGCGCTGGCGATGGCTCAAGCAGTCGCAACGTTAATGACGGTACCTGCTGAAGATGTTCTTGTGGCCTCAACTGGCGTGATCGGGGTCGAAATGCCGATTGACCGAGTCTTAAGTGGAATTCGCGCGGCGAGTGCGGAGCTCATCGTGGAGTTGGCCAAGGGACTTGGTGAGAAGAAGGGGACCTCAGTCGACGGAGCACATCGGGCGGCGCTCGCGATTATGACGACGGATACGGTCGTCAAAGAACGTGCGTGTGAACTTCCTTGTTCTCAAGGAGGCGTGATCACCTTGGGCGCGATGGCGAAAGGATCAGGAATGATTCATCCGAATATGGGAACCATGTTGGGTTTCCTAACAACTGATGCGATCATAGCTTCTTCGGAATTGCAGCGTATCTTACGTGAAGCGGTCGACGAAAGTTTCAATATGGTGACAGTCGATGGGGATACCAGCACCAATGATATGGTCCTTATTTTAGCCAATGGAGCCTCGGGAATCACGCCGAGTGGGCAAGATCTGTTGTACTTTGAGAAAATGGTGAAGACAATGTGTGTCCGGCTGGCCCAAGATATTGCCCGAGATGGGGAGGGCGCCAGCAAGTTTATGGAAGTCACAATATCTGGAGCTAAGACAAAAGAGGATGCCCAAAAAATTGCCAAGAGTATCTGTGGCTCCAGTTTGGTAAAAACCGCACTCTACGGAGAAGATGCTAATTGGGGTCGAATTTTTACAGCAGCAGGCTATGCCGGCGTGGAGTTTGATCCAAGCATCGTGGATATCTTCCTAGGGGATTTAATCGTCGCTCAAGACGGAACAGGGGTAGCGTTTTCAGAAGAGAAGGCGAAGGAAATTCTTAAGCTTAAAGACGTCCATATTCGCTTGAATCTTCACATGGGGCAAGAACATGCCACGGCCTGGGGATGTGACTTGACCCACGAGTACGTCACCATAAATGGGAGTTATCGAACTTGATATTGGAGGGAACAGAGTTGACACCGATGGAACAGGGATTAGACAAAGCTCGGGTTTTAGTGGAAGCCCTTCCGTATATCCAGCAGTTCGCAGGAAAGACCGTCGTAATTAAGTATGGCGGGCATGCCATGATTGATCCGGTCTTGAAAGAATCCGTTATAATGGATGTCTTGCTTTTGCATTCTGTGGGGATTCGTCCGGTTGTCGTTCACGGCGGTGGACCAGAGATCAATGCTATGTTGAAAAAAGTGGGGATTAAAAGCCAATTTGTACAGGGCTTAAGAGTTACTGATGCGCAAACGATGGAGATTGCCCAAATGGTTTTGTTAGGAAAGTTAAACACGGAAATGGTCTCTCTCCTCAATCGCTTTGGTGGTAAGGGCGTGGGTTTATCCGGCAAAGATGCGCAACTGCTCATCGCAGCGAAGAAGCCCATGCAAATGGCGAATAGCCAAGGGGAAATGGAAGACGTTGATTTGGGGCATGTTGGAGAGATCCAAAGTGTGACGCCTGATATATTAAACACCTTACTGGGACATGGATATATCCCCGTCATCTCACCCGTTGCCAGTGGAGAAAATGGGGAAACGTATAATGTGAATGCGGATACGGTTGCTGGGAAAATAGCGGAGGCACTCGGAGCGGATAAGCTGCTACTTTTAACCGATGTGCGGGGGATACTGCGCGATGTTGCAGATGAGAACTCTCTGATTTCTACGATTTCCAGAAGCGAAGTGGCGACACTGGTGGAACAAGGAATTTTAAACGGTGGAATGCTCCCCAAAGTGGAGTGTGCTATCTCGGCTTTAGAAGGTGGCGTTGGCAGTGTACATATCTTAGACGGACGCCAAAGCCACGCTATTTTGCTAGAGCTGTTTACAGACATAGGAATCGGAACGATGTTTAAAGGGTAAAGGAAACTTATTTCAGGTAGAGTTTCAACACCAAGTTTAGTTGAACAGAGCCAGAATTCGGTGGCGAATCGGCCAATTATATAGATAGGGGGATGAAACATGAAACAATTAGAAGGTTTATCAAACGAGGTCATTATTGAGCGGGGAAAAAATGTCGTCATGAATACCTATGGCCGACTACCAATGACCCTTGTCAAAGGGGAAGGGGCTTGGGTTTGGGATAGTGAAGGAACGCGTTATTTGGATTTTCTGACAGGGCTAGCGGTCAACTCCTTGGGGCATAATCACCCTGCGATTGTCCGTGCCATTCAAGAACAGGCCAAAGAGATGATACACGCGTCAAATTTGTACTGGATACCGAACCAAGTGGCTTTGGCAGAGCGTTTGGTCGAGCATTCTTTTGCCGATAAAGTGTTCTTTTGTAACAGCGGAGCGGAGGCCAATGAATCGGCCTTCAAACTGGCACGAAAATATGCGAAGAAAAATTATGGCGCGCATAAATACGAAGTCGTGGCGTTGGAAAATTCGTTTCACGGGCGAACCTTGGCAACCCTTACACTCACCGGACAGACGAAATATCAAGAAGGGTATGAACCGCTTCCCGTTGGATGCTCTTATGCAAAACTGAACGATCTGGAGAGCCTAAAGGCGAAGGTTAATAAAAATACAGCAGCCGTTTTCATTGAACCCATTCAGGGGGAGGGGGGCGTACTCCCCGCTTCGAAAGAGTTTTTACAAGGAGCGCGTGCCTTGTGCGATCAATTTGGAGCCTTATTAATTTTTGATGAGGTGCAGTGCGGGATGGGACGGACCGGAAAGCTCTTTGCCTATGAGTGGAGCGGTGTCGTTCCGGATATCATGACCTTAGCAAAAGCCTTGGCCGGTGGCGTACCCATTGGAGCCATGCTGGCGACCGATGAAGTCGCCAAGGCCTTTCAGCCTGGAGATCACGCTTCAACCTTCGGGGGAAACCCACTGGCGACGGCCGCAGGGTGCGTTGTCTTGGATGTTATGCTTAAGGCTGGATTTATGGAAGGCGTTCAGGAACGCTCCAGCTATTTTAAAAAGGGACTTGAAGCCTTGGCCGGTAAGTATCAGACCGGCGATCCCGTTCGAGGACAAGGCTTTATTCTAGGGTGGCCGGTTCCTAAGTTGGGTTCGGAGATCGTAGAGGCCTGCCGATTAAAAGGACTTCTGATTAACTGTGTTGGCGGCAAGGCCTTGCGTTTCCTGCCACCGATCATTGTTGAAAAAGAAGCAATAGATAAGGCCTTGGGGATTTTGGATGAAGTATTCACAGAACTTTGGAAGTAATCCAGAGCGCAGAGGCTGTAAACCAGAAGCCGGAAGCACAGAGGAGGGCAGGAATGAAAGCAGCACTCGTACTTGAAACAGGGAAAGTTCTAATAGGAGAGTCATACGGGGCAACGGGAGAGGCTTTTGGAGAAGTCGTTTTTAACACGGGTATGACAGGCTACCAAGAGGTCCTGACCGACCCCTCTTACGCAGGACAAATGGTGTGTATGACCTATCCCCTCATTGGCAATTATGGCATAAATGGGATCGATGACCAATCCGAAAAGGCCCAAGTTCAGGGGTTTATCGTGAAAGAAGCCGCCCGCAATCCCAGTCATTGGCAGATGGAGAAAAACCTTTCCAGAACGTTGGCACAAGCTGGCGTTGTGGGGATTAAAGGGATTGATACTCGCGCTTTGACGAGGATGATCCGGGAACACGGAGTTTTGCGTGGGGTGATTACTACCGAAACCGAGCACCTAAGTGAGTTGATTCCAAAGGTGAAAGCATGGCATGCTCCGGCAGAGGTTGTCGCGACAGTGAGTACGTCAGAGATCTACACCTTACCTCCGACTCAAATCCAGAAGGAACCGTTTCATGTCGTCGTGATCGATTTCGGAATTAAGAGAAATATCTTGCACGCGATGCAAGCGTGCGGTTTTCGCCTAACGGTCGTCCCCCATACCATGACAGCGGAGCAAATTTTAGACCTGAAACCAGAGGGCGTCTTTCTGTCCAATGGACCGGGAGATCCCAAGAGTGTGAAAGTCGGAATTGAAACGATTCGTGAACTTCTGGGCAAACGACCCATCTTCGGTATTTGCTTAGGGCATCAACTCTTGTCGCTGGCTTTGGGTGGGGATACCTATAAGATGAAATTTGGGCATCGAGGCGGAAATCAGCCGGTCCAAGATCTCTTATCAAAGCGAGTGACGATTACCTCACAAAATCATGGGTATGCCATCGCAGAAGAAAGCCTGGAGCAGACCCCACTTTATATAACACACCGTAACCTCAATGATCAAAGTGTCGAAGGGGTTAAACATCGGGATTTACCTGTTTTTTCGGTGCAATACCATCCGGAAGCTGGGCCAGGACCGAGTGAATCTCTGTATCTATTTGATGAGTTTGCGCAATTAATGCAGGAATGGAGGGCTCAACATGCCACTTAACCCGGCGTGGAAAAAGGTCCTTGTCATAGGGTCTGGGCCGATTGTGATTGGGCAAGCTGCAGAATTCGATTATGCTGGGACCCAAGCGTGCAAAGCACTTCGTGAAGTGGGAATAGAAGTTATATTGGTTAATAGTAATCCGGCAACGATCATGACGGATGTCAAAACAGCGGATATTACTTATATCGAACCTTTATTGACGGATCGTTTAGAGGCCATTATCAGGAAAGAAAAACCAGATGCTCTGCTTCCCACACTCGGGGGTCAAACGGGGCTTAATCTCGCGATGGAACTAGAACGCTGTGGTATTTTAAAGCGTTATGACGTGGACCTCATAGGCTGTGATGCTGAAACAATTTATAAAGCAGAAGATCGGGATGCCTTCAAGCAAACCATGCTTTCCTTGGGTGAACCCGTGGCCGAAAGTGTGATTGTGACGACCTTGGATGAGGGAACGGAATTCGCCATAAAGCAGGGATTTCCGTTAATCGTACGCCCGGCTTATACCCTTGGAGGAACGGGTGGTGGAATTGTCGAAAACGCCAAACGCTTCGAAGAGATTTTACAAAGAGGGCTTCAGGCCAGTCCGATCGGGCAATGCCTGGTGGAGCGCAGTGTGGCTGGTTGGAAAGAAATTGAATATGAAGTCATGCGAGATGCTGCAGATAACTGTATTACGATTTGTAACATGGAAAATATCGATCCTGTAGGCATACATACTGGGGATAGTATCGTGGTCGCGCCGTCGCAAACTCTAAGCGATGTCGAGTATCAAATGTTACGGGCGTCATCGCTGAAGATCATTCGAGCTTTAGAAGTCAACGGCGGGTGCAATGTTCAATTTGCTTTGAATCCGATAAGCCGGGAATATGTTGTGATTGAGGTGAATCCTCGAGTAAGTCGCTCTAGCGCGCTCGCTTCTAAAGCAACCGGATATCCCATTGCCAAAATGGCGGCACTTTTATCGGTTGGATATACCCTTCCCGAATTGACCAATCCAGTCACAGGTAATACCAGTGCCTGCTTTGAGCCAGCCCTAGATTATGTGGTCGTCAAGTTTCCTCGTTGGCCTTTCGATAAGTTTCCTGCTGCCGATCATCGTCTTGGTACGCAAATGAAAGCGACCGGAGAAGTGATGGCCATGGAGCGGACTTTGGAAGGGGCCTTGTTGAAAGCGACGCGCTCTTTGGAAATCGGTACAGTGGGTCTTCGAATTGATGATTCCGGTATTTGGACGGAGATGGAAATAGAAGACAAGCTTGCCCGAGCGGATCATGAACGTTTTTTTGCGGTGGCGGAAGCTTTCCGACGGGATTGGACCATTGTTGAAGTTCAAATGCTCACTCACATAGATCCCTTCTATTTGCATAAAATCAGAGACCTGGTTCTACTCGAACAGCGGTTACAAAGTGAGTCATTAACGACGGAGTTACTACATTTTGCGAAAGTCCAAGGATTTTCTGACTTAGCGATTGCCAAACTTAACGGACGTTCGGAAGAAACCGTTCGTTCCATGCGCCTGGAAGCTGGAATTGTTCCAGTCTATAAAACCGTTGATACGTGTGCAGCAGAGTTTGCTTCGGCAACGCCTTATTACTATTCTAGTTATGAAGAAGAGGATGAAGTTTTAATCAGCACCGGCCCCAAAGTCGTCGTCTTAGGTTCAGGACCGATTCGAATTGGGCAAGGAATTGAATTCGATTATTGTTCCGTCCATGCACTCTCCGCTTTGCAAGAAGCGGGTGTAGAAGCGATTATGATTAATAATAATCCAGAAACAGTTTCGACGGATTTTGATACCGCCGACAAACTCTATTTTGAGCCGTTGACGCTGGAAGATGTGCTGCATGTCTTAAATAAAGAAAAAGCGGATGGGGTTATGGTTCAGTTTGGTGGACAGACGCCCATTAATTTGGCAGGACGCCTGACCAAGGCGGGCATTAAAATTCTAGGTACACAAGTTGACGCGATTGATATGGCAGAGGATCGGGAACGTTTTGCAGCGCTTTTAAGTCAATTAGGAATTCCTCAATCCGAAGGGAGAAGTGTAACTTCTGTCGATCAAGCCGAAGGTATTGCGGAGGAACTTGGATTTCCGGTGATCGTTCGTCCTTCTTATGTCATCGGAGGGCGCGCAATGCAAGTGGTGGAGACAATTCGAGAGCTTCAAGACTATTTAAAGCGGGCAATCCATCTATCGTCTGAACATCCCATTTTGGTGGATAAGTATTTGGAAGGAAAAGAAGTCGAAATTGATGCGGTCTCAGACGGAGAGACCACCGTGATTGCGGGCATTATGGAACATATCGAGCGGGCAGGCGTCCACTCAGGGGATAGTTTGGCCGTCTATCCACCTCAAAATTTATCGCCGGCAGTCATTGATCAGATTCAGGATTACACGTGCCGTCTCGCAGAAGGAATCGGCATTAGAGGACTTATCAATATTCAATTCGTCGTTGTTCGAGGCAAAGTGTTTGTGCTCGAAGTAAATCCTAGGGCCAGTCGTACTGTGCCTATTCTTTCTAAAGTCACGGGAATACCTTTAGTCAATTTGGCAGTTCAAGTTTCCCTAGGAAAAAAATTAAAGGATCTGGGCTATGCCCATGGTCTCGCCCCAGAGGCACCCTTCGTGGTGGTTAAAGCCCCGGTCTTCTCGTTTGAGAAGTTAACGAAAGTTGAGACTTCACTGGGGCCAGAAATGAAATCGACCGGTGAGGTCTTGGGGATGGACACACAATTTGGACATGCTTTGGCGAAAGCCTTTGCGGCTTCTCATATTCCACTGCCGAAAGATGGTAACATTTTAGTGTCTGTGACAGAAAAGGATCGCCCAGAGGCCATCACCTTGGCTTGGCAACTGGCTCAACTCGGATTCGGAGTCAAAGGAACCGGCGATACAGCCAAGGCTCTAGCTCTGTGTGGGGTAGCGGTTGAAGAGGTGAGTGAAGCCAGTGAGTCCCTTCGGGAAGCGATTCGACAACGTAAGTTTTCCTTTATTCTCAGTACTTCTGCCAAAGGAACTCCGGAGAGAACGGGTTATTTGCTAAGGCGGTTAGCCGCTGAACATGGGGTTCCTTGCTTTACTTCGATGGATACGGCGAAAGCAGTTGTTCGTGCGCTGCAAGAGATCAGGAGTCAAACGATTCCTCAGGTTCTCTCGTTACAGGAGTATCTGGCGATATAAAGGAACTTCTGTTCATAATAAATAATGCAATACCAGAACTTATTTTGGTTCTGGTATTGTATTATTATGCATATAACTGTATAATAATACATATCGAGGGGGTGGCGACAGATGAATAAAACCATAGATCATTCAATTTTTAAAGGACGAGATTTTATATCGCTCCATGATTATTCTCAAGCTGAATTAAGTTGCATTTTAGATGTGGCTAAAAACCTTAAAGAAGCGCAAAAAGCTGGACGTCCTCACGCGGTTCTGCAAGGCAAAACGCTGGGGATGATTTTTACCAAGTCTTCTACTCGCACCCGGGTGTCCTTTGAAGTCGGTATGTACCAACTAGGGGGACATGGGCTGTTTTTGAGTGGACGGGATATTCAACTGGGCAGAGGAGAAACGATCGCTGATACGGCGCGTGTTCTTTCTCGAATGGTTGACGGAATTATGATTCGTACTTTTAGTCACAAGGAAGTCTTGGATTTAGCTGAATTTGCGAATATTCCCATCATTAATGGACTCACTGACCTGTTGCATCCTTGTCAGGTGCTAGCAGATCTCATGACGATACAAGAGCATAAAGGCCGTCTAGCAGGATTGAAGCTGGCCTACATCGGAGATGGGAACAATATGGCTCATTCCCTGATGTTTGGTGGCGCTAAGATGGGATTGCATGTCGTGATTGCTTCTCCTCCAGGCTATAAGCCCGATCCGGTGATCGTTGCCTTGGCTCAGGCCGATGCCAAAGAAAACGGGGGATGTGTCGAAGTCATCGATGATCCGTTAGAAGCTGTCAGAGATGCCGATGTGCTGTATACGGACGTTTGGGCAAGTATGGGGCAAGAAGAAGAGGCGAACGTGCGTAAGGCTGCATTTGAAGGCTATCAGATCAATTCAGACTCGCTGAAACGTGCGAACCAATCTGCGATTGTACTGCATTGCCTTCCCGCTCATCGTGGTGAGGAAATTACCAATGAGGTGATTGAAGGGGCCCAGTCGGTTGTGTTTGACGAAGCAGAAAATCGTCTGCACGCTCAAAAGGCGATTATGGCGTTAGTCATGAAATAAATAAAATAAACAAATCGTTTTCAAGGAAGACTATAAGGTAGACGCAAAACACTGACACGAATTTATTAAAGGAGAGATCAACATGAAAAAGGTTGTTTTAGCATATTCCGGTGGTTTGGACACTTCCATCATTATCCCCTGGCTCAAGGAAACGTACGGCTATGAAGTGATTGCCATGGCAGCAGACCTCGGGCAGGGAGAAGAGCTGGCTCCGCTTCAAGAGAAAGCGGCCAAAAGCGGTGCCAGTAAACTCTATATTGAAGATCTGAGAGAGGAATTTCTCACAGAATTTATCTTTCCAACGTTAAAGGCTGGAGCAGTTTATGAAGGAGAGTATCTTTTAGGGACTTCATTTGCTCGTCCTCTGATTGCCCGTCGTTTAGTGGAAATCGCTGAGAAAGAAGGGGCAGTGGCCATTTGTCACGGCGCTACGGGTAAAGGAAATGATCAAGTGCGTTTCGAGCTGAGTGTTAAAGCACTGAATCCAGACTTGGAGATCATTGCACCTTGGAGAATTTGGGATCTCAAGTCTAGGGACGATTGTATCGACTATGCTGAAGCGCGTGGCATTGAAGTTCCAGTCACGAAAGAACGTCCCTATAGTATGGATCGTAACCTTTGGCACTTGAGCCATGAGGGCGGGGACTTAGAAGATCCTTGGAATGAACCCAAACGGGACCTCTATTTACTGGGCGTTTCTCCAGAGGATGCTCCCGATGAACCGACATACTTCGAACTTGGCTTTGAACAAGGAATTCCTACCTCGTTAAATGGTGAGAAAATGGCGCCAGTCCCTTTATTGGAAACCCTCAATGAAATGGGCGGAAAAAATGGGGTCGGAATTGTTGATATGGTTGAAAATCGACTCGTGGGAATGAAGTCGCGCGGCGTTTATGAGACACCAGGTGGAACCATTATGTATATGGCGCATCAGGCTTTGGAGCATCTCACGCTGGACCGCCTTACCCTTCATTACAAAGAACAACTAGCCTTAAAGTATGCCGAAATCGTTTATGACGGAGTGTGGTATTCTCCGCTTCGTGAAGCCTTAGATGCCTTTGTTGATGTGACCCAGAAAAACGTCACAGGAACGGTCCGTGTCAAATTATATAAAGGAAATTGCACCGCGGCCGGTGTAAAATCCCCTTACTCCCTCTATAACGAGGCGTTTGCAACGTTTGGTGAAGACGGTGTGTATGATCAAAAGGATGCCGGCGGATTTATTAACCTTTTTGGCTTACCACTCAAAGTCAGAGCGCTCATGGAGAAAGAATCAGGACTACGTAAATAAGAGTGAAGACGAGCGCCGGTATCCGGCGCTTTTTTCTTTAGATTCTAGACAAGTGGATGGATTTAAAGTTAATATGTAAAGATAAGACTGGAAGAATAAGAAACGTGTAAATCACCTTTGAAAGGAAGATGAGATGTGAAGCTCTGGGGCGGATGTTTTGAAAAGACAACAGATCATTTGGTAGAAGATTTCCATTCTTCAATTAGCTTTGACCAACGCCTTTACAAACAGGATATCTTAGGAAGTGTAGCCCACGCGAGAATGCTCGGAAGTGTTGGGGTGATATCTGAAGAAGAAGCGAACCTCTTGATCACGGGACTCATGAGGATATTAGAAGATATTCAGGCGGGAAATGTGGAATTTGAGATTGGTGCAGAAGACATTCATATGAATGTTGAGAAGCTTTTAACAGAACAAATTGGGTCGGTCGGAAAAAAACTACATACTGGGCGCAGTCGGAATGACCAAGTAGCCTTGGATTTAAGGCTTTACTTGAGAAGTGAGATTGACCAGACGAAAAACCTCGTAGAGACGTTGATTCAAACGCTTTTGCATCTATCGGAAGAGCATCTTGAAACCTGGATGCCTGGATACACACATATGCAAAAGGCCCAGCCGATCACGTTAGCCCATCATATGATGGCGTACGTGCAAATGTTGTTACGTGACCTGGGTCGGCTCAAAGATACCCGGAAGCGTCTCAATGTTTCTCCATTGGGATCAGGTGCGATGGCAGGAACCACGTTTCCGCTTGACCGGGAGAAAGTAGCCTCGGAACTTGGGTTTGACGGTGTTACCCTCAATAGCTTAGATGGGGTAAGCGACCGAGACTTTGCCTTGGAATTTTTAGCCGCAGCCTCCATCCTGATGATGCATCTCAGCCGAATGTGTGAAGAACTCGTGGTTTGGTCGACTGGGGAATTCCATTTTATTTCCATGGATGATGGCTATTCCACTGGGTCAAGTATCATGCCTCAAAAGAAAAACCCCGATGTGGCCGAATTAGTCAGAGGAAAGACGGGACGCGTATATGGTGATCTTGTGGGTCTCTTAACCGTCATGAAAGGTCTTCCTCTCGCTTATAACAAAGATATGCAAGAGGATAAGGAACAGGTTTTTGATGCAGTGGACACGATTCAAAAGTGCTTGCTAGTGGTAGAACCGATGCTGAGAACGATGGTAGTACACCGAGACGCTATGGCTTATGGAGCCAAAGGCGGATTTACTAATGCAACGGACCTGGCTGATTACATGGCAAAGAAGGGGGTTCCATTCCGAGAGGCGCATGAGTTAGTGGGCCGCATAGTACTACAGTGCAGTAAAAAAGAAATTGGGCTAGAAGAGCTAGGCTTAAGCGACTATCAGGCGCTCTCTCCAATTTTCGAAGCGGATTTGTTTGATGCGATTGGAATTGAATATTGTGTCCGTGCGCGTAAGATTACGGGAGGTCCCTCGCCGGAAACAGTTGCTGAGGGGATCCGAGTCAGTCGTGACCACTTGGAGAAATTGCTATGGTAGAGTAACAGAAAACATGGACTCAGATATTGTCGTAAAAATAAGAAGTAAAGGTATTTTATGACGGACGCAGACGGAAAAATAGGTATAGGATGGAATCATACAATAATAAAGAGTTGCTGATACCCGTATAGGGTTTAGGCGGACTCTTGCACCATGCTTGATTACCGGGTTTTTACGCCTTTGTTTTCGTAAAAATCTGAAAAAACCTGTGTATAGTGTGGATAACTCTGTGGATAATATTAAAATAAAGCGGATTTTAACGTGGATAAGCCATAAATAATGGGGGATAAACCAACAAAGCCTGTGGATAAGTCCTGCGCGGATTTCCGCGAAATATGACAATTTAGATGCTTAAAACCTAGAGGAATTACCCTTTAGGTTTTTATTTTCGGTTAAAAGCAGGATATCATGAGCGAAAGGTCGAAATTCTCACGCATGATTTGCATCAAAATATTGTATGCTATAGATTAAACAGGAATCAAATATGAATGCAACGAATTTTGGAGTGGAGAGTGGCGAGGCAATTGTCAAAGGAAAATCTAACAATGCTAACAGACCTTTATCAATTAACAATGATGCAGGGTTATTTAACCAATGGATGTCGTGATAAGGAAGCGGTATTTGATGTTTTCTTTCGAACGCTTCCGTTTAAAGGTGGATATGTTCTGGCAGCAGGACTCGAACAAGTCGTGGAATATATAGAAAACCTCACCTTTGATGAAGAGGATTTGGCGTATTTAAAAAGCCTAAACCTCTTTCAAGAAGATTTTATTGAGGAACTACGCAACTTCCGTTTTACAGGAGACATTGATGCGATTCCAGAAGGGACACCTGTTTTCCCATTTGAACCACTGATTCGAGTGAAAGGGCGCATTATGGAAACACAGCTTCTTGAGCCGGCAATTCTAAACTTAGTTAATTTTGAAAGCTTGATCGCCACCAAGGCGTCTAGGGTGATCACAGCAGCACATGGGGGACCAGTCATGGAATTCGGCTTGCGCAGGGCGCAGGGGCCGGATGCAGGCGTTCTGGGAGCACGGGCATCTTTTATCGGTGGATGTCAATCGACGTCAAACGTCCTAGCAGGAAGACAATTCGGTATCCCTGTTTCGGGCACACAGGCCCACAGCTGGATCCAATGCTTTCCAACGGAATTGGAAGCGTTCCGAGCCTATGCTCGTACTTTCCCCGATAAATGCTTGTTGCTAGTGGATACGTATAATGTCTTGAAATCCGGAGTCCCCAATGCCATTAAGGTTGGGCTTGAGCTGGAAGCAGAAGGCTATCATTTCCAAGGGATACGTTTAGATAGTGGGGATTTGACGTATTTGTCGAGGGCATCGCGTCGCATGCTCGATGAAGCGGGACTAAAGAATGCGATTATCGTAGCGTCGAATGATTTGGACGAGCAAACTATTTTTGATATTAGGGCCCAGGGAGCAACCATTGATGCCTGGGGTGTCGGAACGAATCTCATTACTTCTAAAGATAGCCCATCGTTGGGCGGGGTTTATAAATTGGCCGCTGAAGGAGAGGGTGATGTTTTTCATCCTCGATTAAAAGTATCTGAGAACATCGCCAAAATCACAAATCCGGGCATTAAAAAAGTTGTGCGGTTCTACGACCGAGCGGGAAAAGCCATGGCAGATCTTATTGCTTTAGAAGATGAAGTTTTCGAAGAAGGCAAACCCTTGACGATCTTTGATCCGGTACAGACGTGGAAAACAAAAACATTAGAGAACTTCCGGACCAGAGAGCTCTTGATTCCCGTGTTCAGAGGCGGGAAACGGGTTTATGACTTACCAAAGCTTAAAGAGGTTCAGGACTATGCCAAAACGGAATTGGACACCTTCTGGGATGAAGTAAAACGATTGACGAACCCACACAAATATACGGTCGATTTGTCCAGCAATCTCTTTGAATTAAAACAGCAATTACTTTCAACCATCCAACATGATATTAAAGTGAATAACGAAAGTGGCGGTGCAAAGCGATTTGTGGACCGATGAAGCTGAATTAGGTCTAATTTACGACCGAATTGTTCGTTATTTATTAGAGGAAAAATTCCTTCAGAGGTGGGGTTAGACTAAACGTGCGTATTGGAGTAGATATAGACGGAGTTGTTTCCGATAGTTACCCATTTTGGTTAACGGAATTAAATGTGCACTTTTGCAAGAACATCAAGGTCATTGACGATTATGAAATGCATTTGGCTTTTGATGTCACCAGAGATGCTATGAACGACTTCTTTGTTAATAATGCAGAGCATTTACTGATAACCCCTAAACCAATCTGTGGTGCCAAGGAAGGGATTGAAACCCTTCTCAGGCTGGGTCATGAAGTCATTTATATTACGGCTCGCACATCTGAAGAAAGAGATGTCACCGTGCGCTGGCTCACAATGTGTGGAATTCCCCATGAGTATGATCACGTACTTTTTGCAGGCTTTAGCAGCAAATTAGAGTTAGTCAAGCTTTGGGGAATTGAGGCGTTTATTGAGGACTACCAGGTCAATGCAAAATTAATTGCCGAAGGCGGAGTGCCGGTATTCTTACTCAATGCCAGCTATAATCAAGAGGAGCTCTCAACAGGCATCACACGCTGCCATAGCTGGAATGAAATTCTAGAAGGAATCCAGGTGCTTAATAAAAAGGGTTAGCCATTTAAAATAAAATGGCTAACCCTTTTTGTTTATGGTCCATATTTAGCTGACAATACCAATCCCAACTTTATAGATATCTCCTGCCCCTAAAGTAAGGACGAGATCTTCTGGTGCGAGTGTATCGGTAAGGTAGGCTCCGATGTCTTCCAACTTTCCAATGTAGCGGGCTTTAACCCCTTGCTTCACGATTAAATCGGCTAAAGTAACGGAAGAAACGGTGTAATGTTCCTGTTCTCGCGCCGAGGCGAAAATGTCAGCGACAATCACTTCGTCGGCCCCTTGAAAAGATTTTGAGAACTCATGTAAGAGCTTTTCAGTTCGACTAAAGGTATGAGGCTGGAAGATAGCACGGATGCGACGATTTGGGAAGGATAGACGGGCGCCTTCTAGCGTCGTGCGGATTTCCGTCGGATGATGTGCATAGTCATCCACGATCAAGGCACCATTTTTGTTACTGCCTATGTGTTCAAAACGGCGTTTTGTTCCATTGAACAGAGTAAGGTTGAATAAGATCACGGCGATGGGTATACCAACTTCAAGGCATACGGCAATAGTTGCCAACGCGTTAATAATGTTATGTCTCCCAGCCACATGGAGCGTAAGATCCCCAACATATTGCCCCTTTAGCATGATTTTCATCGAACTTCGTTCGTCTTGAAATATAATCTCTGTTGCACGAACATCCGCGGACTCAGAGAGCCCAAAGGTCGTGATGGGTGCGTCTGATATGATGGTTTTACGATTCGGGTCTTCATCCCAAACATAAATGTGACCTTTCGCAGGTACCTTTTTTGCGAGTTCAGCAAACGCCGAAATCACGTCGTCGAGGTCATTGAAATAATCTGGGTGGTCAAATTCTATATTGGTAATGACCAAGTGTTCTGGAGAGTAATTGAGGAAATGGCGTCGATATTCACAAGACTCTGCTAAGAAAAATTCTCCTTTACCAGAATGTGCATTTCCACCAATGCTGGGGACATCGCTGCCAACAACAATAGAGGGGTCTAAGCCAGCTTGGAGCATGACGAGGGCGATCATAGCAGTCGTCGAAGTTTTACCGTGCGTTCCGGATACGGAAATTCCGCGTTTTTTAGAAAGTAAGCGTCCTAAATATTGAGGGTAAGACAAGACCGGGATATTAAGCTCCCTAGCTCGGGCAATTTCGGGATGAAGGTTTGTATAGGCCGCTGAGGCCACCACTAAATTTGCATTTTCTACATTCTTAGGAGAAAAACCCAAAACGGGGATATTGGCACGTTCCAGGACACTGTCTGTATAGAAACACTCTTCTACATCAGACCCTGTAATGGTTGCGCCTTCAATTTGTGCGCTGATTTGTGCTAAAGCGCTCATTCCGGTTCCTTTTATTCCAACAAAATGAATATGTAATGCCAAAGCATATCGTCCCTTTCGTGTGTAGCTCTACCCCCCATTATACCCAAATTGAGACGAAAAGGTAACATATTGATCGAGGAAAATTTTTACTACTGGCATTTGGTGGGGGGGATCCCGTCCGTAATCAGTGTCGTAGCGTTTTCCATTCTAGGGTATTAATTGTAGAAAGAATACGATGCTAATAGAAAACGTTTGACGAAATGGAAAAAATGAAGTAAGATTACTATCGTCCGTGAAATGCCGATGTGGCTCAGAGGTAGAGCAGCTCACTCGTAATGAGCAGGTCGTCGGTTCGATTCCGACCATCGGCTCCATAG
>Ga0209123_1000166_pt1 | contig 100156 bp, 89 predicted proteins | sample BarGraIncu00431A_FD_184500 | JGI IMG/M metagenome (GOLD analysis project Ga0209123, IMG submission 184500) | Arctic peat soil microbial communities from Barrow, Alaska, USA - Barrow Graham LP Incubations 004-31A (SPAdes) (version 2) | ecosystem: Environmental > Terrestrial > Soil > Wetlands >... | reverse complement strand
GTCCTAAACTTACCAAGTGTTTAATATATTCTTCCATTTCAATTTTGTTTAACCCCATTAATCCTATTCTTTTATTATAATGAGCTAGAAAAGATAATCCACCTGATTTTCTTATGATTTCTATAGCATCTTCAACTTTTAATAGTTCATCACTTTCGTACGCAATGGGATCCAAGTACTTATCCCAAATATATTGTATATTATTGCTTATGCCACTTTGAAGTAAATATTTGTGTACATCAAATCTGTCCAAATATTTACTTAAACAATTCATTTTTAAAACATTAATATCTATATGAATCCCCTTTGCATCTAATATTTTAAGTATTCTTTCTACACTTTCCTCTCTTGCTTTTTTCATCTTAGTATAAACTTTTAAAAATTCTTTATTTTTAGTATCAATTCCTAGTCCTAAAATATGCATTAACCTTCCATTTTCATCTAAAGAGCTTATCTCTATCCCCTTAAGGAAATACACATCATGTTTTGAGGCCTCTCTTTCCGCTTCATTAATTCCATCAATATTATCATGATCTGTCAAAGCAATAGCTTTAACATTTTTTTCACACGCAAGTTCTATTATTTCTTTTGGACTACACGTTCCATCAGACATATATGAATGCACGTGTAAATCAATATTATATTTCATTAAATCCCCTCCAACCAATATAACAATTATAACTCATTTTTTATAAAATAAGTAATTCAGGTAACATACCTGATGTTTTAGAACCCACTATGAATTAAAATCCATATCATAAGGTAATCATGTGGTAAAATGGAAGAAAGATGCTATTTGCTAATGCTACTGAGCATAAAAGGAGGTTAATTGCGATGAAAATACTGTTTGTTGAGGATGATAGGATAATTGCATCGGGGCTTTGCTACTCACTAACTCAGGAGGGTTATTTTGTTACCCACTGCTTGAATGTGGAGTCAGCAAAAACTATGATACATGAAAATAGCTTTAACCTGGCAATACTTGATTTATCCCTTCCAGATGGAAGTGGCTATGATATTTGCAAAATAATAAAAGAAAAAGAAGATACACCAGTGATTTTTTTAACGGCAATAGACGATGAGGTTAATGTAGTTATGGGCCTTGATATGGGAGCTGATGACTATATAACGAAACCCTTTCGCATTAGAGAGCTTCTATCTCGAATTAAATCTGTACTACGCAGATATGACAAGTCAAGCTCTTCAAAAGTTCTGATTAATTTTAATTCTATAAAAATAGATACCTCTCAGGCAAAAGTATATAAAGGAAATTTAGAAATTGTATTAACCACGCTTGAGTACAGATTACTTCTCATTTTTGCCAATAACCAGAGGCTAGTTCTTAGCCGCACGCAACTATTAGAAGGCTTATGGGATTTTGCAGGTGATTTCGTTAATGACAACACCTTAACTGTATATATCAAGCGTTTGCGTGAAAAAATTGAGGATAACAGCCAAGAGCCTAAAATGATAAAAACAGTTCGTGGTATTGGTTATATGGGAGGTTATTAACATGCTACGAAATAAAGAAATACGGATGTATCTAACTCTTTTGACCTTAGTCTTATTAATAGGATCTGTTACATGTTTTTTTGTTAATACCATTGCAGGAATTATAGCATTTATATCTTTGCTTTTAACTATTATTATGTCCTACCTTTTTACTAAATGGAGATATATACAATTAGAAGAGTTATCTGATTATCTAAAGAAAATTGCAAGTGGTGATTATTCTCTTGATATTAGAGATAATGATGAAGGTGAGCTTAGTATACTTAAAAATGAAATCTATAAGGTAACAGTAACGCTCTTTGAGCAAGCCCAGCTATTAAAGAAAGACAAGCTTTACCTTGCAAATTCAATTTCTGATATTTCTCATCAGCTTAAAACTCCAATAACATCAATGTCTGTTATGACAGAGCTTATATGTGATAAAAATCTTCCCCATGATAAACGGCAAGAGTTTTCACAAAACATAAGATTGCAACTTGAGAGACTTCAATGGCTTGTTGCATCCCTTCTAAAGATATCTAAAATTGATGCAGGTACAATTGAATTTAAGAAAGATTGTCTGAATGTAAAAGAGCTTATCAGTAGGGCTACCCATCACCTGCTAATTCCTATAGAAATTAAAGAACAAACCCTTGAAATTAGCGGTGATGAACATTCAGAGTTTATTGGTGATTTTAATTGGTCCTCAGAGGCAGTTTCAAATATAATAAAAAATTGTGTTGAACATACACCTCCAGGTGGACATATAAGTATTAATTTTTGTGAAACTCCGATTTATACAATGATTAAAATAAACGATAACGGTGAGGGCATTCATATTAAGGATCTACCACATATATTTGAGCGGTTTTATAAAGGTGAAAATGCTCACAATGACAGTATAGGTATTGGACTAGCTATGTCAAAAATCATTTTTCAAAAACAGGGTGGCACCCTCGAAGTTAAAAGCGAAAAAGATAAAGGAACTGAGTTTATTATAAAGATCTACAAAAGTATAGTGTGATAAATTAATTTGTGACAAAATCGTCACCAAAATAGTCACTGTAAAGTCATATTAGTCAGATATACTAACTTCATAGACTAATAGAGGAGTGATCGAAAATGGAAATATTAAGAGTAGAGAATCTGTCTAAGATATATGGCACGGGTGAATCTTCAGTAAAAGCTCTAGATAATGTGTCTTTTGTAGTTAATAAAGGGGAATTTGTTGCAATAATTGGACCATCAGGTTCAGGTAAATCAACCCTTTTGCATATATTGGGTGGTGTAGACTCACCATCTAGTGGTAAAGTTTTTGTAGAGGATACTGATATTTACAAACTGGACGAAACAAAGCTTGCAATATTTAGAAGAAGGCAAATAGGCCTTATATATCAATTTTATAACCTAATACCAGTTTTAAATGTTAAGGAAAATATTACATTGCCTTTATTACTTGATGGACAAAAGATAAAAGATGAACAGCTAAGTGAGATAATTGGAACGCTAGGACTTGTGGATAGATTAAATCACCTTCCCAATCAGCTCTCAGGCGGTCAACAGCAACGTGTATCCATAGGCAGGGCACTAATTAACAACCCAGCGCTTGTACTTGCAGACGAGCCTACAGGGAACCTTGATAGTAAAAACAGTTCAGAGATAATAGATCTTCTAAAACTTTCAAACAAAAAATACCATCAGACATTAATAATAATCACTCATGATGAACGCATTGCTTTGCAGGCTGACCGAATAATTTCAATTGAGGATGGTCATATAGCGAAAGATGAGGTAATTCGCAGATGAATATCATAAATTCCTTAACGCTTCGTCATATGAAATTAAATAAGAAACGTACTATTGTTACCATTATCGGAGTGGTATTAGCAGTTTCCCTAATTACAGCTGTACCCACCTCTGTTATTTCTTTTATCAACATGATGCAAAGAAATGAGATAGCTGGTACTGGAAACTTTCATGTTCTATATAATGACGTTCAAAATAAAAACGTTAGTAAGGTAATGAATGATAAAAACACTGCAACCGCAGCACTCAGTCAAGATATAGGGTATGCAAAACTCAAAGGTTCTAAAAATGATAACAAGCCCTATCTTTTTATAAAATCATATGACGAGCAGGGCTTCAAAGACTTCAATTTAAATTTAGTCAAAGGGCAATTTCCAAAAAAATCAAACGAGATTCTTATATCCGCACATATTGAAGAAAACGGTGGCGTAACCTATAAGGTTGGGGACGTACTTAAATTGGATGTTGGGAAGCGTTATATGAATGAAGATATAAAGAAAATTCCTCTAGGACAGGATTACAGCTTTGAAAAGAAAAGTGCTGATAACAAAGGTGAGAAATTTATTACAAATGAAACAAAAGAATATACTATAACAGGAATTATAAGTAGGCCAGGGTTTGAACCTTACTGGTCACCAGGCTATACAGTGATATCTTATCTTGATAAAAAGGAACTCACCCCAACTGAGATTGTTAATATTTCAGTTGCTTGGAACCATGTGAGTAAAGAAGTAAATGAACACGCAAATGAGCTTACAAAGGTATTAGGAATTTCTAGTAATAACGTAAGCTATAATACAAATCTTTTGCGTTACTACGGGATTATTAGCGATACTACGTTAGTAACACTTTATTCACTGGCAGCTATAATGATGACAATTATAATTATAGGGTCTGCAGCTCTTATATATAATTCATTCGCAATTTCAATCTCTGAGCGTAGTCGGCATCTAGGAATGCTTGCAAGTGTAGGTGCTACAAAAGAGCAAAAAAAGAGTTCTGTATTCTTTGAAGGGTTTGTTATAGGTATAATTGGTATACCAATAGGAATATTACTTGGAACCATCGGGATTGGAATAACCTTTATTCTTGTACAACCACTGTTACAAAGTATAGTTACCACAGATGTTAAGCTAAAGCTAATAACATCTCCTCTTATACTTTTAGTTGCTACATTACTTTCAATGATTACTATTTATATATCCACTTATATACCAGCAAAACGTGCATCAAAGATATCACCTATTGATGCTATTCGTCAATCATTAGATATTAAGCTTTCGGAAGATGTTGTGAGGACACCTAAACTAATAAAATTGATATTTGGTTTTGAGGGAGAGCTGGGACTTAAAAACTTAAAACGGAATAATCGCAGGTATAGAGCCACCATCTTTTCACTAATGATTAGTATTGTCTTGTTTTTATCCGTATCCTCCTTGTCCTTGTTTTCTAAAAAATCAGCGCAGACTGTAGTAAACACTGTTCCTTATGATATTAAAGTTAGTGTAGACTCCTCTTCTACAACACAAGAAAAAAGGGATTTTTATAATGCCATAACTAAGATGAAGTACGCTGATGAAAGTGTTATAGAACAAACATCCTCTAATAATTCATATACTGCTAAAAGCAATTTAATTTCAAATGAAATTAAAGCTCTTTATGAGCCAGATAATAAAGGCCTAAGTAATGAAGGCTACATAATGAACTTTGTGATAAAATCCATTGACGAAGCATCGCTAGAAAGATATGCAAATCAAACAGGAGTTGATATTAGCAAATTAAAAGATACGGTAAATCCTCGTGGCATACTTATTAATACTGTAACTATAAAAGTTGGTAATAAATACAAACGCATGAAGCAATTTAATATAAAGTCAGGTGAAAAGTTCATACTTACTCATGAAATGGACTCTAAGCCTAGTAACTATAATACCACGCTTGAAATAGCTTCCATTTCGGATAAAGCTCCACTTGGTGAGCCCATGTTAAATAATGCAACACAACCTTTATTTATAGTATCAGAGGATGTATATGCTAGTATATACTCAAAACTTCCAAAAACGGCTGAGATTTCATATGTTTATATGTACATTAAGAGCTCTGATCCTACAAAACTTATTGAAAACATTAAGGAATACCAAAATCGGACCTCAATTGGAAGTGTCAATATTTATGATGTTGCAAGTATGAATAAACAAGAGAGGCAACTAATGACCTTCATTTATGTATTTTTCTATGGTTTTATAGCAATTATTACCTCCATTTGCATCGCTAACATTTTCAACACTATATCAACCAGCATATACCTTCGCAGACGGGAATTTGCAATGTTTAAGTCGGTTGGAATGACACCAAAAAGTTTTGATAAAATGATTTTATATGAAAGCTTGTTTTATGCAATTAAATCCTTGATTTACGGCCTTCCAATTAGTTTTGGAATAATGTATTTGATATACCGCGTTTTAAATGACTCGACAGGTGTAGGATTTTTTATTCCATGGCCCAGCGTTATCGTAGCTATAATTTCTGTATTTGCAATTGTAGGAACTACAATGTTATATGCAAGTTCAAAAGTTAGGAAAGAAAACATTATCGATGTTTTAAAAATGGAAAACACATAAAATAATATATAAATATATATTGGAAAGCCAGCTAGGAGCGTGTATCTCCTGGCTGGCTTTTTATGACAAGCTATAACCTGGATTCCATATGAAGCTTATACTTTGTTATAAACTTTTAACCACCTTTTAAATCTTTGTATACACCATTAATATTTTATAATTTTGCCTTAATGTCATTTATATCTGAACTTATTAGACTACCTAACGTCGCACCGATAATGCACTGTAGTATCTCAATTGATAGACTAACTAAAAATGAGAATTTTCCATTACGTTAACCTCCAAATTTAAAATCTACTAAACTAGCTCTAATTTCCGATAAATATCTTTCTCTTATTAATAGAAAAAAGAGGATTTGAACTAATAAAAAGCTACCCATTACAAGAAATGCAGCTCCTGTGACATTAATATTAAAGACATTCTTTAATACAGTCAGAGCTAAAGATGAGTGAGTTACTGCAACAATATAAGGGAGTAAAAATAGTATTCCAATTTCAATGGTAACTACTTTTTTGATTTCATTGTATGTGAGTCCAATTTTATTCAATTGCACATATTTTTGTTTATCGACTTCTTCATCCATGAAAAATTTATTATATATAAAGCTTCCAGAAGTAACAAAGAATAGAATCCCTATAAATATGGATAAAAACATTATTGTTCCATAGGCTCTCTTTTCAGTTTCGTAGATATGAGATTTAGATAATAATAAACTAAACTGATCTTGTCCATATTTGTCGAAATATTTATCATATACTTTATAGGTATCAGACCAGTCCTTTACCTGAAAATTATAAGTATCTTCAATTTTAACTTTTTTATAAGCATAATTTTCTTCTTTTAGAGTATGTTCAAGGAAATTAATCTCCTCTTTTAGCTTTGCGGACTGTCCAAAAGTAGTATAAGTAAAATCATAAGGATATCTTTTTTCAATATCTCCTAAAGTATTCTTCCAAAATGCGAAGCTAGACCCGAAGGTAAAAGCTACTGTTGAGGTTATTGCTATTAAGAAAAACATCCTTGAGTTATCTTTTATTTTATAAAACAAGTTTGATATTAAAAGGAGATTTGTGTTTTTTAAATAGAATCTTTTATTCTTTTTTAGTAATCTAATGGAAAAAACACTAAGGTGAGAAAACAATAGATAAGTAGCAAATATAACCATAGCGACAACGGGTAATATTATTTTATCAAGATTTTGTTTGCTAGCAGTTAATGTAACATAATATCCAAGTATTAACATCGCAAATCCAAGCACAGCTAAAAATATAGAGGTTTTAGGCTCTGTTTTAGGCGTTTTTGTGCCCTTTAATAGCTTTAATACCTCCTTCTCTTTTATAATAAAAGAAGTGAAAAATGAAACCAATACTCCTAAAATTACAAAGGATGCAAACGTTATAACTATTGCTTTTACAGGAAAATAAAAACTTAAGGAATTAAGTCTTAAAAGCCTTTCTATGATAACTAGGTATATTTTTGAAAACACCAATCCAATTATTATGCCAGCTAATGTTGCAACTGCGTTTATAATAATATTTTCAATGAAAATCATTTTATAAAGCTGTTTTTTAGAAATCCCTATTATATATAAAACCCCAAATTCTTTATATCTACTTTTTAAAAATACACTTACAGAGTAAAACACGAAGAAAAAGAGAAACAGATATGCGATAATTTCTGTTACTAAAATCGCTTTTCCGATATAAGATTTAAACTGTCCTTTATTGGGATGAAATAAGAACATTGTAAAAGAAAAAAATAATGCTGAAGATATACAAGTGCTAAGGAAATACGCAAAATATGCTTTAATATTTCTTGATACATTTTTATATGCAAATGTATTAAAATCCATTAATTAGCACCTCCTAGCAGTGAAAGTACATTAATTATTTGTTGATAAAACTGTTGCCTGCTCCCACTCTTATCAATTTGATTGTATATACCACCATCCTTAATGAATAATATTCTATCACAATAACTGGCAGCTAAAGGATCATGAGTTACCATAATAGTGGTAACCTTCTCTTCTTTATTTATTTCTACAAACAATTCCATAACAGTTTTTGAAGCTTTCGAATCTAAATTTCCAGTAGGTTCATCTGCTAAAAGTATTAGAGGGTTATGTATTAATGCTCTTGCTATAGCAGTTCTCTGGCATTCCCCTCCTGAAATTTCAAAAATCCTCTTATCTAATAGCTTTTCTATTCCTAGTATTTGAGCTATTTTTTTTAACTTCATGTCCTGCGATTTTATGGGAACCCCATCCAAAGTTAAAGGCAAAATAATATTTTCACCTACTGTCAAAGTATCTAATAGATTAAAATCTTGGAAAACAAAACCTAACTCTCTTCTTCTAAATAGTGCAAGCTCCTCTCCTTTTAAACCTATGGTATTATTACCTTTAATTAAGATCTCTCCTGAGGTAGGTTTATCTACAGTTGAAATAATATTCAAAAGAGTAGTCTTACCACTGCCAGAAGGTCCCATTATCCCAACAAATTCACCACCGTCTATAGTGAAGCTTATATTGTTTAAAGCATTAAAAAGTACTTTTTTACCATATACTTTGCTTAAGTTATTAATTTTTAATATCTCCATTTTCAGCTCTCCTTTTCTCTACCTTATATATTTAATTATAATAAGTTCAATGGATTCTAGCTATTTAACTTCCTTACAGTTTTATTACATATGTGTAAGGTTAGGAGATAGTAATAATTTATCTAAAATACTATTTTAAGTTTAGTACCCTTATTAACTTCAGATTCTATTTCTACTTTATGTCCTAAGTTTTCGCATGTTTTTTTTACAATGTATAAGCCCATACCTGTGGATTCGCCATATTTTCGCCCATTTTCTCCAGTAAAGAAAGGATGAAAAACTCTTCTAATATCTTTAGCAGGAATACCAATACCTTCATCAATAACTTCCATCACAACATGCTTTTCTTGTAAATAGGCTTGTATGGTTAGTGCTTTACCTATTCCTACTGAATATTTAATGCCATTAATTATAATTTGTTCTAATACAAATTTCATCCACTTTCCATCAGTATAAACTTCAATTGTTTTATCAATATCTACTTTGGGTAGTATTTTATTCTTTATAAAAAGCTTTTTTTCTTTGTTCACAGTATCTAAAACTAATTGTTGTAAATTTAATTGCTCTACAACAAAATCTTTTTCAAAAGCATCAACCCGTGCAAAATATAACGCTAAGTTTAAGTTCGTATTTATTTTATAAACTTCTTCACTAATGCTTTCTGCATGCGGCTCTCCGTCATATTCTTCAAGTAGAAGTTGTATTACAGAAAGTGGGGTCTTCATCTGATGTACCCATTGATTAATAAATGTTAGATGCTCCTTTTGTTTTCTATTGTATTCTTGAATTTTAATTTCATATTGTTTATACTGCTGCTGCAAAAGCTTTGAAACGTTTTTTGAGATTAATGAATCTCCAATCGTTAAAGTAGACTCTTCAATTGAACTCAGTCCTCTTTTAAATAATCCATATAACTCTTTAGTTTTATAGTACTCCCAAGTTAGAAAGCATATGAGTATAAATGAATTAAACAAGATTATATATATAACTTCTGAAATCACAATATACTTTTTAAGGGTACAGTAAACAGGAGTTAAAATGATACTAAAAAAATATACAAAGATATATGTTTTATTGTCCTTTAAAAACAATTTCATTTCATAACACATCCTACCAGTTCTTATTTAGTTTATAACCTAATCCTCGTACAGTTTCTATTCCATTTTCAATATGAAACTCCTGAAATCTTTTTCTTAATCGTGTTACATTTACATTAAGAGTATTTTCCTCAACAAAAGCTATATCATCCCACATTTTCTCTAAGAGATATTCGCGGCTAACAACTCTAGGATATCTTTTTATAAGACATTCTAGGAGCATTCCTTCTTTCTTCGTAATAATTAAAGTTTTCTCTTTAAACTTAAGTTCTAGCCTTTCTGGATAAAACTTTAAGTCATCTAATTCCACAACTCTCTCATCATTATTAATAGAATAATTTCCAAAAGCTCTCCTAATATGGCTTTTTATTTTAGCCAAACAACTTCAAAAGAAAAGGGCTTTGTTATATAATCATCTGCACCATTTTCAAGTGCCATCACTTGATCCATCCCGCTTTCTCTAGCAGATATAAAAATTATAGGAACTATTGATATTTCTCTTATTCGTCTACACCAATAGAACCCATCAAATTTAGGTAAATTTACATCCATTAATACCAAGTCAGGATTAAACGAATTAAATTCTTCAATTATGCTATCAAAATTTTCAACTGTTTTAACATCGAATCCATATTTCTTTATATAATCTTTTAATAAATTACTTATGGATAAATCGTCTTCAACAATATATACCTTATATTCCATATTAAATGCTCCCTCCAATGATTTCTTTAATAATTCTTAAAGTTGCTTATGACTAACTTTAGAACTTCTTAGATTCGTCAATTTCAAATGAATAGCGTGGCAATAAACGGACTTATAAATATGGAAATATAGATAAGAGTTATCCAAGGTTGATAATCTATATACATTTCTTTATTTGTATCAGTTTCTGTATCTGCTCTAACCATTGTAAAGAAATAAATATTTAATTTACTTAATAATTTTTAAAATTAATGAAAAACTCTCACCTCCAAGATAAATAATCTTGAGGACTAAAGTTATAAATTTATGGTACTGGTGGGGACGATGGTACAGTCATCTCTGCTTTAAAAAGGTCTCCATCAATTTCTATACTAAGATTTCCTCCTTGAAGCTCTAAGATGCTTTTAGCAATGGAAAGTCCCAGACCAGAGCCTTCAGTATTTCTGGATTTATCTCCCCTTTTAAACCTTTCAAATATTTCTTCTTTATCAAAATCCATTTCATAAGAGGATATATTTTTCATAGTTATGATTATTTTAGAATCCTCCTCTATTAAATCAATATATACTCTAGTTTTAGGCTGTGAGTATTTTAATATATTGTTTATTAGATTTTCAAATACCCTCCACGTCTTTTTTCCATCTAAATTAGCATAAATCCTTTGTTTAGGCACCTTTAACTTAAACGTTAAGGATGAATTGTTTATTTTCTCATGAAGCTCTGCTAATGCTTGCTGCAAAAGTGCAGTTACATCTACTTTTTCTATATTAAGTTCCACTGCTCCACTAGCTATTTTAGAAGCTTCGAATAAGTTATCTATAAGCATCTTAAGTCTCTGAGATTTTCTATCTAAGACATCTATATATCCTTTTGCTTCTTCCTTAGATAATCCTTCTTTTTTTAGCAAATCAACATAATTTATTATAGAAGTGAGTGGAGTCTTTAAATCGTGAGAAACATTAGTTATTAGTTCTGACTTAAGCCTTTCACTTTTCATCTCATTTTCTTGAGATTTTTTAAATGCGGCCTTCATATTATTAATATTATGGGCTAATTTAAAGAGATCTCCTCTCCCTTTTTCTTCTATAACATAATTAAGATTTCCTGATACTATTTCCTGCGTTCCTTTTATAAGTGTGTATAAAAATCCACTTATCTTAAATATATATAATAACATAATAATCATATAACAAAACATATAAAGCATTGATACTTTTGTTATTAGTTCTGACTGTGAAATAGCACCAATAAATACACCTATCGTTGCTACTCCAAGTAACAAAGTAAGCATAAAAATACTTATAACTTTAGATTTTGTTCTTTGAGCAATAGATCTATCCTTTATAGTACTTATTAATCTAGATAATAGACATCTTTTTAACTCTCTTTTAAAATCTTCTTTATTTTTTATTAGTTTTATTACCAACATTACACTTAAGAAAAAATAGAATATAAAAAATGCAACTAAAGAAAGCTTTAAAAATTGCATAAAGCTATATGGTTTGTAGAAAAATACCACTTTTCCTATATATCCATTCATTGCACGTACATAAAGCAGGAATAAAATTATACTTAAATCTAAAGGCATATCCTGATTCCACTTTGCCGACATTTGAATCATATATGTTTCCTTATCATTTTTCTTTAATATAAATAGTAATATGATAACTCCTATAATGAATGACGCAGCGCCGATTACAACTTCTTTAATAATCCTTTGTTTTACCGAATTGTAGTAAATATTGTTTTTATATATATAACTGCTGTGATCTATGTCCTTTGGTATAATAAAATATCCTTCTTTGTAAGTACCTGTAAACCACATATTAATTTCATCAGGAAATTTTATACTGTACAATGCATTATTTTTCACATATAAATCTACATCTGAAACATCAACAATATTTGTCTCTACACCATTGTTTCCCCCTCTTATAATGTAGTATTTTATTATGCTTTCTTTTAAAGCTAATTTAATATTCTCATAGTCTTTGGTTTTATATTCTGCTATCTCCTTTTTCATATCCTCTAAGGTTTTTGTATTTTCTATTTTTAATTTATCGAGCTCTTTATTTTTTTCTCCTATTAATCTATTAACTTCATCCTTATTTCCTAAGTTTTGAGCTTCTAAGATATCCCCTACATACTTGTTTTTTATTTCATCTTCTTTCTTTATTAAGTTCGAATCATACACCTTTTTAGATAACATTATCTCTTGATATGTAACCTTTTCATCATCTGATTTCAGTGAAAAATCTTTGTATATACCATTAAGCGCTTGCACATTATAAAAATAATCATGTAATTCTTTTTTAAATTCAGAGCTGGTGAAATATGGCTCAGCTTTTAGATAATTTCTATTTTTTATAAAGTCACTTGCTGACAATACTGAAAGTCCTAACATATACACACAAATAATAAAAGTTATGATATATAAATATTTACTTTTCAATTTTGTATCCAATACCCCACACCACCTTTAAATATTCAGGTTCCTTTGGATTTATCTCAATCTTCTCTCTTATTCTTCTTATATGAACTGAGACTGTATTTTCTCCATTATAAAAACTTTCTTCCCAAACTTTTTCATATATTTCTTCAATTGAAAATACCCTTCCCTTATTTGCCATTAAAAGTTCCAATATCTTATATTCGGTAAATGTAAGCTTCAATTCTTTTTCATGCACCGATACCATTTTCGAGTTTTTGTTTAATATAAGTCCCCGAACATTTATTTCATCATCACTTTCTTTATAATTGCCAAGTTTTGTATATCTTCTCAATTGGGATTTAACTCTAGCTATAAGTTCCATTGGATTAAAGGGCTTTGTAATATAATCATCCGCACCCATATTAAGACCTAATATTTTGTCCGTATCTTCTGATTTAGCCGAGAGCATTATTATTGGGATGTTTTTGCTTTCCCTTATTTTAAAGGTAGCTTTAATTCCGTCCATTTTAGGCATCATTATATCCATTAATATAAGGTGAATTTCTTCTGCCTTTAGAACGTCCAAAGCTTCCATACCATCTGCAGCTTGTAGTACCCTTATACCTTCATTTTTTAAATATATTTCTATAGCTTCCCTTATTTCATATTCATCGTCTACAATTAAAACACTAAAATTAGTCATACTACTCACCCCCTGCCTATATTATACATAATTATTAGAATAATGTTTTTTTGAAAATACTATTATTGTATTTGTTATCACTTAAACGAATACAACCAAACTACCTTTTGTCTATTTAACATAACTCACTATAAATAATTATATAGGTAACTTTTTACAAAATACTTACCATAATTCTTACAAATTTATTAAGAAAAATATTTTGCCAATAATAAAATTAATAAAGTAATACCTTAATATTGCAACTATATTTGCAGAGTAATGTAGTACTAGGTCTCAAGAAATTAATAGCGCCGCAAATATCTCCTTTCAGATAACACTTCTTGTTGATAGATTTTTAAAATCCATTTGAGATCTTGTACAATTTCAAGACATGCACGAGAGTCTAAGTACCCCTAAGATAATAAACATATTATTTCCGCTGAAAAGTGCACACTCCAAGCTAAAAATGCAAACCCCTCAATTGAAAATCCATACGTGGGGGTGTGCATTTATTTTAATTTAACCCAAAAGCTTATGGTCCGAGCATAATTTCACCCTATATTTTCTCCCAAAAACAACGAAAACCCCTGAATTTCAAGGGTTTTCCATTGTATCAAACTTGTTATTTTTTATGGTGGAGGCGAGAGGTGGCGAACCCCTGCCTGAAAGCCATAACAGTACATCCAGTGCTCTAAAATCACCTACAGTATTTATATTTCCAATATCGCTACAATTATTAAGTACTGGCAGTATTAATGATACTATTGCTTTTAAGCTTATAATGCGTCAACTGCTACTTGTGATTCTACATTAACTTCTATGTCAGTTAATATAGGCAAATCTTTATTTATCTTACCATAAACATTAAGTATATAGCCTTTGTCTACATAGTAATCTTTAGTGTCTTCGGAAGGAGCATCAAATCTTAAATCTCTTAGAACTCTTGAAACAATACTAACTAATCCTCTAGCACCCATCTTTTCTTCAATAGCTATATCGGCAATTGCTTCAAAGCAATTATTGTTAAACTCAAGATTTTTACCCAAATAAGCAAATATCTTTCTATACTGTTCAAATACACTAGTATCAAGCTTAAGTACCTCAATAAGATTATCTCTTGATAATGGATCTAAATTTGATAATACTTGAAATCTACCAAGTAACTCTGGAATTAATCCAAACTCCTGCAAATCTTTTTTAATTATATTTGATCTAAGATACTTTGTATATTCGTAATCTTTTTCATAATTCTTAACAGTTGATTCTACAGTGTTAGATACATCAAAACCTAATGATCTAACAATTCCTGGCTTACTAAATTGTTTTAATCTATTATTTGGACTGAATTTAAGACGATTTTCGACAATAGTTTCAATACCATCAAAAGATCCACCTGCAATAAATAAAATATTAGTTGTATTTACCTCAATCATTTTACTTGTGGGATTTTTACGACCGCCACCTTCTGGTACTCTAACAATACTACCTTCAACCATCTTAAGTAAACCTTGCTGAACTCCTTCACCTGATACATCTCTTGTAATAGTCATGGTCTCACCCTTTTTGGCTATCTTATCAAGTTCATCAATAAATATAATTCCTTTCTGGGCAAGTTCAATATCGCCGTCTGCCCTTACTAAAAGTGAGTATATCATACTCTCAATATCATCACCAACATATCCAGCCTCAGTCAAACTTGTAGCATCACCAATAACAAATGGTACTTGGGCAATATCTGATAATTTTTTTGCTAGTAAAGTTTTTCCAGTACCTGTTGGTCCAGTTAGTAATATATTATGCTTTTCTAAATCTATACCAGTTGCAATTCTTATCATATGATTATGTAATTCTATAGATAACTCTATTTTAGCCCCTTCTTGGCCTATTATAGACTGATCTAATAGTTCTTTTATCATTCTTGGTGTTATTGTTACACTTGTTTCTTCTGATGTTATATTTTCGTCAACTTCCTCTTCTTGCTTTGGTTTTATTACTATACTACGTTTATTTAACATTTAACACACCATCCTTTTAAATTTATACTGCCTTTTAAACTTGCTATTTTTTCTAAAGTTACTTTTCATCGCTTTCATATTATTCAGATGTTTAGCAAGTGATTGAGTATTTTTCTTATTCTGCATATTAATTGTTGCAAATAATCACGTTGGACTTCTTCGCTTATAGGACATATAACATCAATTCTATTTTTATAGCTTTTAATAACTTTAACATAGACTAATAAGAAATACTTAAATATGTAGCTAATTTAATAAAATTGTATTCTATCTAGATAGTATTTACAAGTTGGACTTTTTCATCATTCCAAACCTCAACAGGCTCTATCAACTTTTTGGCTACATTAACTCACCTTCATCCTCTGAAACAGAATCTTGTCCAGGTTTGTACCTCTAAATGTCAATGACCAGCTTTGGTCTAATGCCTACTGTTGACATTATAGCCCCACTATGGAAACAATGAGTCTTTTAACCTTTGATAATCTTACATTTGATACTGTCTGTAAAGAGTTTGGAAATCGGCTATTGCCAGCTCGATATTTATAATATCATTACGAGCGTGACGCAGTTTATGAATGTTGCGGCCTAATTCTAAGGTTATATATGCTAATATTTTTGAATAGATAACAAATCTTCATTTCTGTCACTCATATATTTATAAGAATCATAAACTCCCTGATTATAAAATTCTGGTGCTAATTCTTCTATTATAAAACTCAACAACAGATTTGAAGATAAATCACCAAATTCTTCTTCTCTTTCGCTTAAAAAATAGTTCTTTATTTCAGAAATCATTTCTTCCTTTTTATCTTTAGTTAATTTAATTATATTTTTATTTATCATATTATACCTCCATTCAAAATCAACTATTCTTTCGACTTTATAGGTAACCATAATCTTCTTCAGAACTTACTTAAATGTGTAGCAATAATAACCTGTCGCCTATCTTTTACCCCTCTTAATTGTTTGACCAAATTCTTGAAATGTACTGATTATCTAAATTGTCTTCAGGCTGATCTATAATTAATGGTCTATAGTCATTAGAGTATTCACTATATCCTAATATAAAAGAGAGCATAGCAACAACTTTTTGCTCAAGAGAAAGTGTCCTAACATTTTTATACAATGTACTTATTTTTATGATCTTAATATCCTTTCAATTTTATCTCTTACTTTTTGGGGTAAATCATCTCTTAAAGCTCTTTCTAATAAGGTAGGCATCTTTACTCCGTTTAATAATAAATAGTTTTCTATCATAGTTACTTTTATTTCTCTTTTAGGAATCAACTGATATATTACATACCAATCCTCTAAAGAAGTTAGTGGTATATTTACTCCATTGATTATTTTAATTTCTGAAATTGAACTTTGGTTAAACAAATATTTAAATATTCCATTATTATAATTAATGCTTAATCCCGCCACGACATCAATATCAACACCGTTTACAACATATTCATAAAAATATTTTGTAAAGTATGTTTCTGTCTTTTCCCATATTTTCTTTTCACCAATACTTTTAAGAATTTCATCTGCTTTTTCAATATCCTTTATACTTACTAATATATCTATATCATTAGGTTTATCTATAAGGCCGTAATGATTTAGTAATATGGAAGCACCAACTCCCCACTCAATTTTTTCTTCATTAAGCTTTACGCCTATATAACTTAAAGTATCAAACACTTTTATTCTCCCTTCAATTACTCCATCATATTCTACAATGTTGTATATATTGTGTTTATACAATTGATGAAGAATTTATGAATATCATGAACTAACTTTATCTTTTATTTTTATCCATAAATACTTATTCTTCAAAAAAATTATATAAATAAAACCCAATAATAATCTCCACCCACTCATGGAATTACCACAATAAAATTCTATAACTACATTTTCTAAAACATAAAAATCTACTTTATTGCTCCTGCACCAATCAATCTTTAAATAAATTGTATGCTTACCTTGTGTAACTTCAAAATTCTTTATTTCTCCGCCCTTAATATATCCCAAATAATTATTATCCAATATGACTTTATAACTTCGCATACTATCTACATATTCAGTTTTTCTATTAATTTTTATCATAATATCACCTCACCAATCTTCACAAAATAATACGCTCTCGAAACACTGCTGTCATTTTATAACATAATATCAAAAATTAAACTCTCGTTTCTAGAATCCACAGGTTTATTACTGCATATATTTTTCTACCAATTCATAACATCTTTCTTTTGTTATCTGAACGAGCGAAATACTATATATAAGTGGTTCCATCGTTCCACCTTTGTATTTTGATGAATCTTCTTTAGCTTTAGCATCTCTATTTGATATCCATTGAATTTCTTCACTCTGCAATTTTTTCATATCGCTAGATGATAGTTGTTTTTTCAATACACTATATATTTCGTTTAAAGCAGTATCCCACCTTTTGTATTTTTCATCAGCAGCCCCTCTCATATCAATTGTCGTTCCAGCTTCTTTTTCTTTTAAATACTTTAATTCTATTTCAACATTATCTAATTTAGCTTTATATTCTTGCTTATCACTTTCTTCTTTAACCTTTGAACTATATGGATTTTCAGAGAGTTCTGTTACGATATTCTTAGGAGAAAATTCATACCAAACTGCATCTTTTTTTGCATTTTGTTCTTTACTGAAAGAATCAAATGCTTCTTTTGTAACAGGTTTATTATTAATGAAGTAAGATATGTTTATTCCATCATTGTTTTGACTTGACTTACTATACCCTAATATATCAGTTTGATAGGCATTTGACTCAAATCTCTGTTTTCCGCATACATTATCTGACGCACCGCTTGAACCCCAAGCCGTACCGTCCGTTTTAAGCTGTTCTAACCCTCTGTATACAATATTGTAGCCATAAACTGCACCTTTCATATAATGCAGGATTTCGAAAAACATAGGATTATTATTGCCATTGGATAGTTCAAGAACAACTTCAGGTATTTTGTCGCCATCCATGTCAAATACTGTAAACCTCGTTATTTTGAAGGTGTTTTCAGGATACTGTTCCTTTAAAATATCAGTCAAATATATTTTATTTTTATCATCTATGCTGAAAAAATTGACCTTATTTTGCAACACTGTTTTATATGATTCTAATACCAAATCATTCTTATTGTTCTCAGATTCGCTGTCTGGAGGAGCATTAATTGGGGTAGGGGAAGGACTTATTGGAACACTCGTGTCAGAAATCTTATTACTACTTGCAGTACTGCTATTGTTTGTGGTTAAATTGCTTTTATTACTTGAACACGCGGTAATTGAAATACTTAACAAAAACACAAAAATCACACACTTAATTTGTTGTTTCATCTAATCTCTCCTTTTAAAAATATAAATAATCTCCAGTTCGCTTTATTTTTACGATTGTTCATCACGGCGTTAGCGTAGGTTACTCCACGTCCCCCGCACAGAATCCCGGCGTGCGGAACTACCGTACCGGGCTCTTGAGAATATTCGTCAAAATTCTCTAGTCCTTATATGTATATATATTAATTCGTATAATATACGTTGCTAAGTAGTTTAAGAATGTGCGCTGCACTTAATTATTAATATAATGCATTTTTCTATTCTACAATCCTTCCAATAACTTCCTTTAAAAATTGTGACTGCATTTCCTCGCAATAACACCCTATCTTCTACTAGTTCTAGATTTACATCTCCACCACGTTCCGAACATTGGTGAGCTCTAAATTTAGTACTACCCATTCTGTCACTCCAAAATGGGGCTAGAACGCAGTGTGCCGAACCTGTTACTGGGTCTTCAGGAACTCCAGCTTCTGGTGCAAAAAATCTTGATACAAAATCATACTTGTCTGAACCTTTAGCTGTAACTATCACTCCATGCATCTTGCATTTTAATAGTTTAGAAATATCAATATGAATACCTCTGACTTCTTCTTCGGTTGCAACCTCAATTAAATAATTTTTCCCAGATTTACCCTTGAAAATAGGCGTTATTCCTCCTAACCCTTCAATTAGTAAAATTGGAACTTCATTTACCTCTGAATACTCTAGACATGGAAAATCCATCTCTATCAAATCATTTTTTAGATTAATAATAAGCTTTCCACTCCGCGTGTTAAATATAATAGGTTTATCTTTTTCCCAAAATCCCTGTGACCACAAAATATGTGCTGCAGCTAATGTCGCATGCCCACATAAACTATCTCGAATGTAGGAGTGAACCACCTAAGCATAAACTCATGGCTATCTCTAACCACAAAAGCAGTCTCAGATAAATTCATCTCTCTAGCCATATTAAGCATACTTTTAGAATCAGGAAATTCACTTAAAACGCATACACCTGCTGGATTGCCCTTGAATCGTTCAGTAGTAAAAGAATCTACTTGGTAAATATCAACCATAATCAACCTCCATTATTAACAAATATAATTATCATATGCAATTTAACTAGTGACAAAAGGATATTACTACTTTTATTCCTTTCATTTCAGTACCACTAATGGTTTTTTGAAACTATCAGAAAGTCTGAAATGTTTCGCCAATATTTCCAATACCTCCGTTTTTGTATCAGCTTCTGTATCTGATCTAACCATTGTAAAGAAATCACTCTTGGCATATTCGTCATAATGCTCTTTACTATTCACTTTTGCTATGCATTCTAGAAAATTCGCCATAGTCTTTTCTGGATTTTCTGCCTGCATAATCTGCTGCTTGATAAAAAACTTGTCCGGATCATCCCTATCGAAAAAATGTTCCACTGACATTGACTGCGGTGACAACAATACTGCCACCTGATGGTAATCTGCTATTTTGTGCAATATATCCAAGGGGATATTGGTATCTACAATCACTTTTCGAGACTGGGATAGGCGAATTAATTCAGCAACTTCAAACTCTGCCACTTCACGTCCTGTTTCATAAATCCACTTTTCATATTCTGCAGGTGTCCTGTTCACATTCTCCTGCCAGTCCTTCATAGTCTTAAAATAGCAGATATTCGGTTGCAAGTCATGTATTGCAATTTCATCCGATATAACGGAGTGATAATTTTCTCCACAATGAATTAATCCATATTTTTCTGCTAGCAGTGCCACCATAGTGGACTTACCAGCATATGCGGTTCCCGTGATAAACAACACGTTATTCAAATAATGTTTAATAATATTATCATCTATTTTCATATTTTTGGCTCCTTATTCAAGAAGAAATAGACATCTACGCATGCTTAATCATTACAACAATGTTCCATCTTCCCACTATAGATATAACCTGTCCAGTTTATCTGATTTCCCTAATTATTCACATGATTGTTTATGAGGAACTTTAAGAAAATTATGCTTATTTTATGAATCAGTCATAATACACTATAGTTTGAATTTCTCTGTGCATCTGCCATATGTCACAATCTTGATTGCATAGAATTATAATTGTTACATCAATATTGGGATAATATGAAAGCATTGCACCTACCCCATCGTTTGATCCTTCTTTACGCATACAAACCACATTACCATTAATTTCTACAAATTCAAAAGCATATCCATTTCTTTTTGTCGCATTAAGTTGCCATTCTTTAAATGAATAGACAAATTCACAATGAGGTGAAAATAACATATTAGTATATTCTGTTTTTAATAACATATTTGCTTTTAGCTTTCTGATAAAAATATCAAGGTCATTTACTGTTGTATATGCTCCCGAATCTGGGGACCCAATAGGAGGATAAGAGTATATATTTTTCTTCCATTTAATAAGATTTTTATTTTCATCATAGCAACCAATGTATCCTTCTGCAACATCTGTATTCACTTCATCCATAGCACAAAATTTTGTATTTACCATACCACAAGGAACAAAAATATTATTTGTAACAAAACTTCGATAATCCTGTCCGGTTATTTTTTCTATTACTAATCCTAATAAAATAAAACCGCAATTATTATATCTTACATCTGTACCAGCCTTGAACATAGGTTCTTTATATACAAATTGCGGGAGAAAATCGCCTGTATTTCGTATAGAATAATTTGGTTTATTTATAAATAAATCAGAGTAATTTTCTCCTGCTTCTTCATCTGCATCATCTGCAATACCAGAGGTATGAGTAAGCAAATTATATATACTCACATCCGCTCTAATTGCAGTTCCCTTTAAATCTATAATTTCAGTAACTTTGTCTTCAAAATGTACTAATCCTTTCTGGATTAAAATCAAAATGGCTGTTGCAGTAAAAACCTTTGTAATAGATGCAGTATCAAACATAGTATTAAGTTTATTTGGTATATTAAAACCTTTGTGTGCCATTCCATATGCTTGTGAAAAAATCACATCATTTCCACGCTTAACAAGACAAGTACCCGAAAAATCATCATTTTTGCTGAAGTCATCACATATTTTCCGAATTTTTTCTTTCATCACTTAGCCTCCTAAACTATTTATAATCTTGATTATGTTCTACTTTTATTATGCATAATCCTATAAGTTCGATACATCCCTATTTTACTACCATAAACTTATTCTTTAATTTTATTAAGTGCTGCCTTAATTATTTCTGCATGATCAAAAGCAAGCTCCATCTTAACAATCTCAGATAAGGCAAACCATTTCACATCAATGGCGTCTTCACCATAATCCAAAGACTTTGATTCTTCTCTTATTAACCCTACATATGCACAAGAAACAATCCACCCTCTAGGATCCCTCTCTGTTTTGCTGAACACTTGAACCAAAGACAGCTCAACATTTTTTAATCCTGTTTCTTCCTCAAGCTCACGAGAAGCTGTTTCCTCTAATGTTTCATTTAATTTAACAAATCCTCCTGGAATCGCCCAACAATTCATATAAGGATGTTCTCCTCGCTTGATCAAAAGCACCTTGATATTTTCATCCTCAATCGCTTTACCTTGCTCAATGAAAAATATTACGCAATCAGCAGTCAATGAAGGCTTAGAATACTCTTCAATATCATATGCCTCAAGAAAAACTTTTTCATCTTGTGTTTTATCAATTTTCTTGCTGGCGAGTTTAATAAGCTCTTTCTTAGATTCTTCTGAATAAAAAAGTGGAATTACTCCGTTAATGTAGTCGGAACCTCTTTTAGTGAGATAAATGACCTTATTCTTAATTTCCATAAGTCCATTTTCAGTTACAAATTTCACTTCATCACTGAAATGTTCTAAAAATTCAATTCCAAAACGTTTTTCAAAAGCATCGAAATCCACAAATCCAAAATAAAATGCAACCGACACCATTTTGCCAATAGATTCTTCAATTGGTAGCCTGTAAATATCCTGTATGGGGAATTTTCCTGCTTCAATTTTTTTACGATAACTCTCAAATTGCTTGCTGGCTGCACCTTCGTTGTATGCTAGATAATCATACCCAAAAGACTGCGCGCCAAGACCCATACCTACATAGGGCATTCCGTTAATTACACGTTTTGTAAGGTAATCACTTGTACCATAATTTCCATCAATTCTGCTAAATGCATTCTTACCGGGATTTGCCTTATATCCATTTTCATTTAAAATCTTATAAGCAAGGCGATACTGGCGAATAATCTTATACAAAGATACTCCACCTGCCTCAGCTTCAATCTTAGTACCCTTATACCTGTTACGATAAAGTGTCATATACTCTGGATTCAGTTCAATTGCATATCTCAAAGTAGTTTCAAAATCCTCATCGGTCTGGTGAAGAAAGCCATACATTAAATCAATATTAAGTTGTGTAAATCCGGCTTTTCTGATACTCAAAGCGGCTTTTTCATATATGCCTGCAGTACCTTCTCTACCTAATTCATTAAGCAGTTTTTCTGATACGGTCTGAACACCCATACTTATTCTGCGATACCCCATATCAAAAATAGCTGAAATTTTTTGTGGCTCCTGCATAGCAATGTAGACATATCCTGTTTTTATCTGATTGCTTTATTTGAGTAATGATTTTATTTAAAATTCATTCCGTATGAACATGCTGTTTGCACCAATGTTGAATGCTGTGCTAGTGTCGTGAGGAGTTCCACGAAGCCATAAACCAACACTGTCGTTGGATCTCTAAATTTACTTACTTGCTACAACCATAGTACCTGCTCTTTGGCTACTCCCTGTTGAGTTTGAACATATTTCTTTATCGAATCTATCGCACAAGTCAATATACTCATCATAAAGTTTTGGCTTTTTAATTAAACTATCAATAAATTCTTTTCCACAATTATTCGTAAGAGAACCTATTGAGGTTAGTCTTTCAATTTTCATACCATTATTTTCAAAGATTTCTCTAATCTCTTCTGGCATAAATGCCTTTATTGGACCAAGATAATCATTTGTGCAGCCTTTAACCATCTCTTTATTTTCTTCATATTGAAGTGTATGCCAAAAACCTTTATCAAACATTTCATTAATTGCTGGAATAAACTGTTCATCACTTAATCTAAGTCCTGATTTAAGCATTGATACTATCATATTCGCTCTGTTTGAAACAGTCATGATTACTATCTTTTTTGCAACCCGTATAGTTTCCTTTATTGCTTTTTCTGCATCAATTCCACAAAATGATACTGGACCATCCATATTAATAACAATATCAAACGAATTATTTTCAAATCTTGACAAATCCGTTGAAATCCCTTGTTCAAAAGTGATATTCATTAACCCTTTTTCTTCCGACTTTCTTTTTGCAATTGCAATCATTTCTTCTGAAATATCAAAATGCACCACCTCAAAGCCCTTTTGAGCTAATGGAATAGAAAAAACGCCAGTTGCACCTCCAACATCCAGAATCGTTTTAATATCGGTTGTAAGATGCTTATCGATTTCTTTCCATCTCAATGTACGATTAATTTTTTCATCAAACATATCAATCTCTTCTTTATGGGCTTTAGCATTCCACCATTTTCTCTCATACTCATACTTAGTTTCTACCATATACGTTAACTCCTTTCCCTATCTCATCTTTACCTAACGTATCTTGCTCCAGCGTCACAAACTACAACTAATATTTATTTCATACTTTTATACGAGGATGGCATATCGCCACTATTCTTATAAAGAACAGATATGTTTATTAAACATCTCTGTTCCGCTAACTACGTCATTCCCTACACTTATCAATTGTGTTATAATTTTTGACTTCCTATTATAGACATTTTAAGAATAATGGGAATGTTACTATATTGATCTATAACCAATTTTTCAACCACAGTATCAAAATCCTTATCTCTAGAATTTCTAAATTCTCTAAAGTGCTTTTGTGTTGCCTCTAAATCTGGAATCATGCTACTCACCGTCTAATCCATAATTGAAATTCAAACATCTTTTAATGTCATAAAAAGCAAAAATCACTTCCATAGTAATTAAATTTATAAATTTTATTGGTCTCTACATTAAAATCAAAGAAAAAGCACTCCATCCTTGCAATATAAATGCCGGCTTCTTTAATCTAAATTAAATTGTTTCCAATAGCCATAAAGCAAAATAAGCTTATAGACAAATTGATTCTCAACAAATTAAAAATTTGTGTTAACTACTTTTGCTCAAAGGATTTTAGAGCGTTACCAATACTAAGAAATCCTTATTTTATCTAAATATTTTTCAAATATACACATTTACTTTTTTATATCAATTAATATATCTCCTAATATAACTTCTTTTTTTTCAATGAACTCATAACTTTCTGCAAGTCCTGTATATTTTTCATTAGTTGTATTCTTTACTGTTTCTTTATTTATATAATTAGCTTCTCCATATAGTACTAATTTAGCTTTAAGAGTTATTATTAATTTAGTTGCTCTACCTTTAATACATTCCGACGAAATCCAACTTGAACTATAATTAAATTTATCATCACTTATAGTTGAATTACTATTACCTAAACAACTATTTCCAAAATCATCTTTAACTTCTATATACAACTATATATCATCCCACTTATCTATTAAATCTTTAGAGACTATTTGAGAATAACTTATTAGTACAGACATATTACCTATATTTACTTTATCTATTGTTGCTGTAATTCCATCTTTACTAACAACGCTCTGTTTTATAAAGGCACTATCTTCCATAATATTCTCTTGAAATCCTGAGCCACATGTTTCTTTTTGGGTTATCATTGATTGTCCCATTAATCCTTCCATTACATTTTGTGTGCCTTGTCCTAATGCTTTCTGCATTAACTCAGATTGTTTCCCTATACTCTTCATTGCATCCTGAAGTCCTGAACTTCCTAATGCTTTTTGGGCTAACATTGATTGCCCCATTAATTCTTTCATTGCACTTTGTGTGCCTTGTCCTAATGCTTTCTGCATTAACTCAGATTGTTTCCCTATACTCTTCATTGCATATTGCAGTTCTGAAGTGAATAATGTACTATATGCAAAATAACTTTCCCTTTTAATTTGTATGCTTAATTCTGTATTATTAATATCTTCTATTGCAACTTTTATATTATCTATTATAACTTTTATTATTTTTTTGAATCTATTATATTCTTTTCCATGAAACTCTTTATTATGTGCAACTTTATTTCTAAAAACCCTTGTTTCATTGATCTCCGACTGAATATTATCAATCTTATCATAAAAAAATCTATCCCATAAAGATTTAGGTGTACATGCAGATAATAGATTTACTATATCTTCTTTATTTTTATTTCCATCAGCTATTATAGATTGAATTATATCATTTGAATTAAATTCACAATATGGATTAAATAAATACTTCTCCATATCATACATTGTTATCTCATATAATGCACTTTCAATTAATACAGACTTATTATTACATTTGCTATTCTCTTTTATTTTAATCTTCAATTCATCTGAAACAGTCTTCTCATACCATTCTGCTCCAAATGTTTTTACAAGTATAATATATACTAATTCTCTTAATCTTCTCTCAAATTCATTCAATAATGGATATGATTTATCACAAAAATAATTAGATACACCATCATATGTAACTATTATATTATAATCCTTTCGAGTTTCTCCTTTTCGTAATAAACTATCTACATAATTTAATACTTTTGCACTCTTACCTAAACTTTTATTCAATGAAATTGCTAGCTTAAACATATCTACTTTATCATCATAATATATTGAATATTTCAAATCATATTTTGCTTCATTATAATCAACCACAAAGGAATCCATTGTTACATCTGAAAATAAATTTTCTAAAATTATATAATGTGCTTTAGTTTTATCTAACATTACCCCACTCTTCTCTTTCAATAGAAATATATAGTTCATTTCCATATTATCACCTCTTCATAATTCACTTGTTTTTGCAAAATATATTTCTGTTACTTCTATTTATTATACTATTTTCACCATATATATAATAATATTAACCTTACTTAGAATACAGTACTTTTGCTATCAAACCGATTTCTAACTTAGTTATATCAATGCTTAATATAAAGATCCCCTCTATTTATGAAACTATTCAATCTTCATTATTCTAAACTTTATTTATAGTTTAACTACTTTACTGTTAGCATTCAACTGCCCATTATAGACATAATACCCATAAATGCTTTTAAAACATTCTACTAACACTCTTTCTGTATTCTTCTACTATATTCCTTCTAAATTTGTATAATAAATCAAATTAATCCGTTATTATACTATAACAATCCATCTTAACTTTTCTTTAATATTATGATACAACAACAAACACTGATATCTAACCAACGCCCTTTTTCCAAACAATAGAGTTATCTTTTTCTGTATCCATCAAATAATTTTTCTTCTGCTGTGTATTTAGTTCTTTTAACAATAAAAATGCTCCCCTTTCTAGTAACAGATTTTTATTATTTAATCTGTCTCCTTAATGGGATCATATCAATAATACCCGATACCCACTTAGTAAGCACAGAATAAACCAAATTAAATTATACGATGAACAAGTATATTTGTTAATTTCTTGTCCTATATAGCTGATAAAGAGATGGAAAAAATACAGGGTATAGTTATAGATGGATAACTGCTATTGCAGTAACTGTAAGTCTTCTTATATTTTATTCTCTAAATATTTTCTTTTTTGAATTGGGTAAAATGTAAATTGTTTGTAAAGTACATTTAGGACTGGGGAACTTTACCCTCTCCTGTTTTTATTGAAAATGTTCGTATACGCTACCTTTTAGTTTTTTTCATCTAAGCAATCCATATACATTCTTACAATCTTTAAATGTCCATTTTATTGAATTTTATGCCATTCAAATAATAGCCAGTGACCCTTAATATAATCTAATGCATATATTAAGGGTTATTGGCTATGTGATACTTACATTTATGGTGCTAATCTTGTTCTGTCTCTTGGAAATAATGATGCTTCTCTTACATTTTCTAAACCTAGTAATTGCGCTGTAATCCTCTCAAGTCCAATTGCAAGTCCTCCGTGTGGTGGCATTCCATATTTGAAAACGGAAGTGTAATTGTGATAAACTTCTGGTGTTAAACCTTTGTATTTAATATTATTAATTAACATGTTATAGTCGTGAATTCTTTGACCCCCTGTTGTAATTTCTACCCCTCTAAATAATAAGTCAAAGCTATGAGTTTCAGTTTCACCTAAAGGCATTGTATACATTGGTCTTTTTTTTCTCGGATAATGAGTTAAAAAAATAAAATCACACCCAAGTTTCTCTTTTGAATATTTACAAATCAATTTTTCTGCATCAGGATCTAAATCTCCATCTAAATCTGATTTATTATATTCAGTGCTCAATATTTCTAATGCATCACTAAATTTTATTCTTGGAATTTTTGTATTTAATTTAGGCAAATCTACATTTAATATTTTTAAATATTTTTTCCCCTCCTGAAATATTTTGTTTATTATAAATATAATTAAATTTTCTTCCAAATCCATAATATCTTTTTCATCTTCAATAAATCCCATCTCACAGTCCATGCTAACATATTCATTAAGATGCCTGCTAGTATTATGTTCTTCTGCCCTATATACATGTGCTACCTCAAAAACTCTTTCAAATCCGGCACCTACCATCATCTGTTTATAAAACTGAGGACTTTGAGCTAGGTATGCTTTGTTTTCAAAATATTTCAATTCAAATACTTCTGTTCCTCCCTCAGCACCTTCAGCCACAATTTTAGGTGTGAAAATTTCTGTAAACCCTTCCTTAGATAAAAAGTCCCTAAACCCTTGCACAATCAGGTTTTGTATTTTAAATATTGAATTAATTTTTTCGTGACGTAAGCTCAAAACTCTATTATCTAACATAGTATCTAAGTTAATGTCTAAAGTAGATTTATTTATTTCTATTGGTAATTCTTCTGTTGTACTATTAATTATTTCAAATTTTTCAATTACTATCTCATAAGGATTTAATGCGTTTTTATCTTCTTTTACTTCTCCAAAGATTGATATTACTGATTCTAACTTTATTGTACTCACATCTACAGCAGTATTCTCTGCAATGCATTGTACAAAACCAGTTCTATCCCTCATTATAATGAATGTTATAGTTTTTAATTTTCTTACTCGATAAACCCAACCTTTAATTTGTATTTTTTCACCTATTAAATTGTCTATTTCATTTATCATAACTCTTTTCATATACAATCTCTCCTTTAAAATTGATAGTAAAAAATCCCTTGAGTAAAATACTCAAGGGACGAAATTCGTGGTGCCACCCTAATTAACATAATTTTATAAACTTTACAAAATAGTAATATACATTTCAGAATGGGCCCTATTCTGAATAAAAAAATAAAAGCCTTAACTTCTTATTTATAGAAGTGAAAACTTTTTCCACGGTACCATCCTACTTTGACAAAGTTTATTAAACTACGCCATCTCAACTCCCTATAACGGAGGAATCCGATTTATCTTACTTTAATTTTCAGATAAACTTCTCAGAGATGTCTTTCAATATTACTTTTCTCATGGAGCTTCCACCATTCTCCATTCGCTTTAGATACTCAGATAACATTTACTCTTCTCTTCACAGAATCATGAATATTCATTTATTACATTATATTACTTATTGTTTGTTAAATCAATAGGTAAACAGATTATTTTTACAATGATATAAAAATTAGTAATAGCCTCAATGTGAATGTAAATATTCAAAATATTAATACTCGCTTAATAAAGTAAACCCATATCTAATGGGTTTACTTGTGTCGACATAGATGAATATTGAGTATTAATAGTTTTAAATATTTTTCTCATAACAATAGAAAGGAAGGTCTCTCCAAGGAAAATATACCTGTCCCACTTTTTTATAACCAAAATTCTCATATAATTTAAGTGCTGTTTCATTTCCACTATAGGCATCTAATCTAATACATGAATAGTTATTTTTAGTAGCGACATCTTCAATAAACTTTAACATTTTTTTTGCAATACCCTTTCCCTGAGATTCCGGATGAACAGATAATCTATGAATAACTAATACCTTTATTCCATCAGTAAACCAGTTTATTTGACTGTATTCTGGAGATTGTTCTTCATTTATTGCAACATATGCTATATACTTGCCATTATCCTTTAAAACGTAACAATGCTCACTCTTAATATCATTTTCAATAATATCCGAATTTGGATAAAATTTATTCCACTGATATATGCTTTGACTCTCCATATGTTTTATACAGTTAGAAATTATATCAAGAATGCCTGATAGGTCTTGTTTCTTCCCCTTAATAATATCCATCTCTTTTTCCCCTTTAAAAAGATTTTTATAAATTCGCACTTCTGTACAATGTTGAATATATCGTACTTATACGATTGATGAAGATTTAATGAATAAAGCGAAGATGCTGCTAATTACGGTATCCTGCATATATCAAAGATTGTTGCAGATTACTTCCGTTATCATGGATTATAGAGTTTTAATGCTTCCAATTTTTTTGCCTGCACATACGCTTTTCGTAAAAATTCCTCTGCCGATAAATCCTTATAATCCCAATTCATGGCCTCTATTGCAGTCGGACCGGAATAACCAGTTTTGGCAATTTTTTTCATGGCTACAGACCAATCAATTGTACCATCAAAGGGTAATCGGTGTATGGTATTTCCGTTATAATCATGTAAATGTAATGCCATCAAACGGGAACCGTACATGGATAATAAATCATTGCTCGGATAATAGTGGTAGTGATGGCAGCAGTCATAACAGAATCCTATGCGCTGGGAATCCACTTGCTCCAGCATATATGACAAATTGGTAAAATTCCGTAAATTCTCCAGCGCAACATTGACGCCAAGCTGTTCAGCCTTTTCAGCAATTCTCTTGATTCTATACAATCCCAATGCGTTATATGGTTTGTCATCGTTCGGCAGATGCACCACCATGGTCGGAATCTCAAATTCGGCACAATCCTTGACACATTGCAAATAGCAATCGATTGAGGCTTCACCGTCCAGATTATCAAGCCAGATATTGTCTTGGACTTGGAATGGTGTGTGGATATTTTCTATAAGAAGACCCGCTTCCCGAACAATTTGCGGACCGCTGCGATAATCGTTCCGACCTAAGTATTCACTCCACCATAATAAAATGCCGTCAAACCCTGCTTCTTTTATCAGCCGATAACGCTCCTTTATAGGCAATTCATAGCCAAACCAATCATAAATAGTAATCATAATCCACTCTCTTTCTTGTTTTTTCCGTCATAGCTTTTATATAATTCATAGACCTCACCTTAGCAAAATTCTATAAATAATATACTTAATATTGCGGATAAATCAATTGGTAATTTTCAAATTTATTTTACTTTATAAACAGCTTAACCAGTTCGTACTTTTTACAATTTCGACTAATAATATCTATTTAATTATAGCATAATCACCATAAAATAATTATATTTACAATTATCCTAAAATGAGTAATAGCCTCAATATGAATATAACTCAATTGACATTGTGTTACATTCGTTAGCTTTGGGTTACATAAATAATGTTGTTAATTTTTATGATATACTATTTAAAATACATTTGTTATGACGTATTGGTACTCAATTAAGTTATAATTTCAAACATTTCATTTTAACAGGAGGAATCTAATATTATGATTAAAGAAATTAAAATGCGTAGAAGTATAAGAAAATATATTAACAAAATGCTTGAAGATGAAAAAATAATTAAGTTGCTTGAAAGTGCAAGACTTGCCCCATCTGGCAGTAACACACAGCCTTGGCATTTCATTGTAGTAAAATCAGAATTAAATAGGAAAAAATTAGCTGAAGTATCTCATAAGCAAAAATGGATGATTTCTGCTCCCGTTTTTATTGTATGTGTAGCAGATATCCGTAGTAGAATAGAAAAAGATGTAGATTTATCGTTAAATGAAGATAGTCCACAAGAAGAACTTAAACAGATAATTAGAGATACATCAATATCCATAGAGCATATATTACTTGAAGCAAGTAGCTTAGAATTAGGCACTTGCGTGGTTGCCTGGTTTATCCAAGAAGAAATTAGACCAGTTTTAAATATACCTGCTGATAAATATGTAGTTGGAATTATTACTCTGGGTTATGCTAATGAAACACCGAAAGAACGTCCAAGAAAAAAAATTGAGGAAATAATATATTATGAGAATTGGTAAAATTAATATATATTTATAACTTAACACCATGTTAAATAATTTGGGCAAAAACATACAACATGGGGTAGCTACCCTGTGACTACCCCAACATAATAGGGCTACACTCCATTTAAGATAATTTAAAGGAATGTGGGGTAAAGCAACGATTAATGTAAAAAACAGCCACATGACAATATTTGTATCTAAATACTGTCACATAAGTCCCCTTATTACTTTTGTGATGTCACAAAAGATAAAATTCATAGTTTTGTGACATCAAATGATGCCAGCACAAAAGGTAGAGCTTTTGTAATACTACCATCTGCAAGCGGCTATTTAAGGTGGTTATGGTGGTAGTAGCTGCCTTATGGCTGTTTTTCGTACGAATCGTTGCCTTACCCCAAAGTCTCTTAAATAATATATCACCACTTGGATGGAAACATATAAATTTTTTAGGGGAGTATAAATTTAATTTAAATCAAAATGGACATTTAAAAGATTTAAATCTTTAAATAAAACACATTTCAACCTAAATTATTGAATTTATGGGGTTGTATTTTTATTACCGTACGAAATATCATTTTTGCGTACGCTACCCCGTGTATAGGTGAAAAATTTTGTATCCATCATTAACAGATGTCCTATTACGACGTTTCCCACTAGAAAGGAAATTAAATCTGTTATATTGGAGTTTCCCTTAATATATCCCTCATTAATCACTGCTACTTCTTGGAGAAGGTCCTTATGGCTTTGTAAATGCTCCTCTAACTCAGGATATGCTATGCGGTGTAAAATTTGCTCTTCTTTCTCAAAGTGATTTGCAATCTGAGTAAGAATCACTTTGATTTGCTCCTCAACCATATCCTTGGATGTTTCTAAAAACGTGGACTCGATTAGTTTGTTAGATAATTCAAGCAGGATACGATGATCATTGTCTATTACATCGTTTCCAGAATTCCAGTTCTCTAGCCATTCTGTCCTGACCAAGGCGATTGGCAGTTGGTCAGATTCAGTCCAACTAACAACACAATTGCGTCCCGAATTTTTCGCTTTATATAGAGCTATGTCTACGCGTTTAAAGCACATATCCATTGCTTCGGAGTAGCAATGCTCTGCAACACCGAAGCTCGCTGTCATATGCCCAACCGTATCATAACATTTTGATGCAATTGCATTTCGGATTTCCTCTGCCAGTATGACTGCACCCTCGTGAGGTGTAGCGATAGTCAATATAAGGAATTCCTCTCCGCCCCATCGAATCGCCTTGTCAGTTGCTCGAATAGTATCTTTGATAATATTGACAGTATTAACTAGAACTTCATCTCCTACCGCATGCCCGTATCGATCATTCACTTCTTTAAAATGATCCAAATCTATGAGAATGAAGGAAATCGGCACACCTGAGCGATCAGATATTTGCATATAATCATTTATATTCTCCTCTAAGTAACAACGATTATAAATCCCCGTTAGATTATCCGTATGAGCCATGCAGGCCAAGAGATTGTTTTTCTCTTTCATCTCTTCCAAAAGTTTGTAACTATCTAATAACTGGAGTGCACTAAACCAGAAAATCAAACTGACGATACTCGCTATTAATGTAAAACCTGAAAAGATGTCGCTATTAGCAATCATACTGGGGTACCTAGCTGCTATAAGTATTAAAATCGCCCTAGTTATGCATATTACTAAATATCCCAATATAACAATTTGAAAAGTATTTCTAATGGTCCTCGGTATCTTTAATAATTGTGACCTTAGATAAAAGAAAAATTCAATCATGATTATACACAAAAACACAGTAAAAACTACTACTCGTAGGATAAATGAATAATGTACAAATGTCGCATATACGAAAGCAAAATAATAAGCAATTATATATAACCAAAAATGTTTTGGCCAGATTACCGTCTCTTTGTAAAACGCTCGAATCCCACACATAAGTAGCAAATAGTTTAGTAGCATGATAATATTTCCTAGAATAAGACTGAGCCAAAGATGTATTGTTCCTTGTCCCGAAATCAATAATACACCAATTGCCGAGGCTGCAAATGCACAAGCAAAAATTTTGAAAGACCGCTCTTTACGATACATTGCAATTGTCAGACTCGTTAGGAATAGTGCAACTGCCACTATAATATAAGACAAAGCTAAAGTTTTATTATCCATAATCACAACCCCCTAAGATAATATATGTTTATTTCAAGTATTATTTCCACTAATAATTTAACGATATCCTAAAAGGTAGCAACTAGTAGCTCCAGCATAACAATGACAGTGATAAAGTTAATGACGATAATAGAATAACTTTATATATATTATCTAATGCTTATTACATCATCTCCATAACCATTAGGTGTTATTTAAAAAGTTTCTTTAATAGATCAAACCCTTATGAATTAGTTTCCCTAGCAAACACGGTAGCGGTTATAATTTCTAAAAACCTTAATATTAACCAACAGAATGTCGTAGGTAATTTTATATTAAGTATGGGTGTGAATATTTCGACAATTGCTTCTCAGTCTGAATATTTAAATAAACAAAAAAAAATCAAAACCCAAATAATGGTAACTAAGTGCAAAATCATGCATAAAAGTAGTGTATATTCTCAATTAGAAGCTGAAAATAGCAATTATCCATCACTTTATAAATTAATCTTTTTATTTATGTATTAAGTTCAGTACGTAATTATTTTATAAGTTCTACAGAAGAAAATATATTCGTTGTAGTTCCTTTTTCATCTTCGAAATCATTTTTTTTAATTTTTTCTTGAGCCTTTTCTATTGCTTCTTTTTCGCTCACTGCTTCAATAGTCTCAAATTTGGGCTCTGTAATAAACGGATGTCCTTCTTTATACCAATCCTTTGGAGCAAAATTTTGTACATAAATCACATTATATATACTCATATTATCAGCCACCTTTCACCATATAATTCTATATTTAAAACGAAATATCCTTTTTTTAGAATAAAAGCATACAACATAATAAGATGTTATGTTGTACGCCTTCTAAATCACTATTTATAAGGAAAACATTGAAAATTAAATCAAAGCTCATTAGAATTAGTAATTATCAGAGTTCAAATAACTTCCATCATTATGAACTCCATTTTAGTATATCTTAAAACTTCTAGTCCTACCTCATATAAAAATTTCATCAACTTGTTTTATAATATCTATAAATTAAATAAAGTAGCTCTGAGTATTACCCAAAGCTACCTTAATCATTTTATTTATCTTATCACTTAATTTCCCTATAATACATCCTAATGTTACCTCACTTTTTAAAGTTAATCCTTTAACACATTATCCCCCAATTTTCTAATCCAATTTCACTTCAATTCTTTATTAATTTGTGAACCATATTCCTTTTTATCCAGTATTTCATTAATCTTTTGATTATCCGAGATCATAATTTCAAAAACATCAGTATTTCTTTTTATAATGGAAGAAACATTATCATAAACCTGCTTTTCTATAGATAATTCTGCTATATTATCTCCAGCTATCAAGCTGTATGTATATTCAAGTGTTTTATCTAAAAAAACGTATATATCTTTTAGTAAATTAGTATCTTTGATTTTATAACTTTCTAAACAAAAGGAGACAGATTCCCTTATTAATAAAACTGTTTCGCTACTTATAGTCGTTCCACTTTCTAAGACCAATAAATTCAATTCAATTTTTTTTAATTTGAGCAATATATCATCACTAAATGAAACCATCAAACTTAACGATTTCCTATTAGGTGCTTTAATTGTAGGAGTATCTTTAATTAAGTTTTCAGATATTTCATTTTTAAAATATAAGTAAGTTGACGTACCCGCTATTAGATATATTGTATTAATTATCGAACTTAGCAAGAAACCACCAACTAGTGAAGACACAACTGTTGTAAGACATCCAATAATAAAAAATATGGATATTTTATTTATCTTTTTTGTAATTTTATAATTTTCATTAACCAATGGATTATCGGTATTCTCTAATATATTCGGCCTTAAAATTTTTATAAATTCCTTGAATTTTTCTATTTCAATCTTATTGAGTTCTTTTACATTTTGTAGCCGTTTTTGTTCATCTATGGATTTTTGAATCTCATTTTTTTTAGCATTTTCAAGCTCTAATTGTTCATCTAAGGCCTTTTTCTCTTCTCTATCTCTCAAATTTCGAAATTCTAATATTTCTTCTTTTTTAACTTTCTTAAATTCATTAAGTTCCTCTTTAGTCATTTCAAGATATTGAACTTCTGAGATAAACAAAGAGGTTGGATAAGTTATTAGTTTATATGAATTATCTAATATAGTATAAACGGGTTCCCCTCTTTCCTCATTCATTTTAAATACAGAATAGACTTCACCTTCCACTAAACTCTCTATGTCCAAAATGCCTGAATATATTACTTCTTTTATGGATTGCAGTAGCCTATGTGTTGGAAAGAAAATTTGGTCAGGTACTACTATCTCTAGTCCGCCTCTTTCATTTATAACCCTATAGCAAGGCAAGACTTCAAAATCATATTCATATGTGTATTCAGTTGTTGTATCAAGTACAACGTATTCTTTCCCTTTTATGAATTCAGCTTTTTCTGTGCGACATGTTTTCAATTCCAGATAGTCTCTTTTCATAAATATTTCCTCCTTTAAATCATCTCCTGCGGAGCTGAAATACTAACCGCGCTTCAAATTCCTAATTAACTATAAGAATGTTCTACTTTCATAATTCAACATTTGTCAAAATTTATCCTTCTATATTTTCAGAATAATATAATAATAGGGCCTCAGAATTTTAGAAATTGTTATTTATAATAAAAATGCTAAAATCAGATAAAACTTCATCTAAATCTTTTGTAAATCTATAACCTAAAATAAAGCAGCTTTGACTATTCAAAGCTGCTTTATTCATTCTTTCTATGTCCTTGTATCTACATTTTATATTCAAGTTCTAAATTGATAATTCAGCTATTTTTAAAACACTCTCCAAGCTTTTAGCTGATGCTATAAAACCTGCCTTGTGACAAAATATAGCATCATTTATATCAACTATAGAATTTATTTCTTCACTTGATTTCCCTCTAATTGACTCTAATATATCTCTTCTTGCTTCAAAAGTGCCAGCTGTTTTCTTTACAGTCTGAATCTTATACTCTGCGTTTGTGTCGCCAGGTGAGATTACAAACAATATTTCACTGTCTATATCTATTTTAAGTAACTGTTGAAGCCAAGGACAACCCTTTTTTAGAACTATAATTTCGCTCACAGTTCTACTTTCAAATGCTTCATTCACTATGATTCTTGCATTTATAGCAGAAACTTGTCTACTTATCATCCTTTTAATAATCTGAGTAGCATATCCTACAGCTTCTTCAAATGCATCATCTTTTGAATCATTCGAATCCCATGTTGGATTAAATAATTGCACAATATCACTAATTGAAGTTAGTTTAATTTCTGTCTTTATATCTATGCCATTATCTGTAGCATCAATTCCCTGAACTAAATTTTTATCTATATATTCAAAAATTGAGTTTACATCATCTTCATTAAACTGAGGATTAAACTTTTGTATTATTCTTTCTCCAAACTCTCTCCAGACTAAGCCAGACGCAGCATAAGGAATTTCATTTTCTCTTACTTCTTTATCTAACTGGTGATGGTCAAATTCTCCTAGGCATATGTCATAAACAAAGTCCAATTTATTAAGTATATCCTCATTCCTTGTTCTTGTAACCTTTATATCTCCAAGGAGTAACCTAAGCATTGATGTAGCCATAACATCATCTGCGTGAAATTTGCCGCTATGTGTTCCTATAGTTTTTATATTCTTTTCATCAATCATCATTTACCTCTTTCATATTTAAACTTTAAACTTCTCCACTACTTAATGATATTGGTTTTATTGGAGTTATGGTAGAAATAGCATGTTTGTATACCATCATTTGTTTCCCATCACTGTCAAGTACCACTGTAAAACTATCAAAACCTGTTACAATACCTTTTAATTGGAACCCATTTACCAAATATAAAATAACTGGTATTTTATTTTTTCTTGCTCCATTTAAAAATATATCCTGTAGATTATTTATAGATTTATTCATTGATGCACCTCCACCATTCATATTTGTTTTCACTAATTTAATAGCAATTAATAATTTTAAAGATTAGATAACGTGCTAGCAATATATTCTACAATTTCATTATCACAGCTGAAATCGTCTTTGTTAATCCAATTTACCCGCGGGTCTTTTCTAAACCAAGTAAGCTGCCTTTTAGCATAATTTCTGCTCCCTTGTTTAATCATCTCTACAGCTTCACTTAAGGATATTTCATCATTCAAATAATATAATATCTCTTTGTAGCCTATCCCTTTCATTGACTGCATATCTGAATTATAGCCCATTTTTTTTAATTCTATAACCTCATCGACTAAATTATTTTCCATCATTATATCTACTCGTTTATTTATTCTACCATATAATTCCTGTCTGTCCATGTTTAGTACAAAATAATGTACATTGTAGGGTATGTCTAGAATGTTTTGCTCTGCTGCAAATGAACTCATAGGTTTCCCACTGACTTTGTACACTTCTAAAGCTCTAATAACTCTTTTTAAGTCATTAGGATATAATTTGTTGTATGATACCTCATCAATATTTTTAAGCATTTCATGAACATGTTCATTGCCTTTTTCGGTTGCAAGTTTTGTAAGATGATCTCTATATAACTCATCTTTATTGGTAGATGCAAAACTATAATTATATATTAATGAATTTATATAAAACCCAGTTCCACCAACTATCATTGGGAGTTTATTTTTGCTGGTTATTTCATCAATAGCGATTTCGGCTCTTTCTTTAAAATCAGCAACGCTAAACTCTTCGTTAGGCTGTATTATATCTACTATATGATGAGGAATTCCCTTCATCTCAAGTTCTGAAATTTTAGCGGAACCAACATTCATATATTTGTATATCTGCATTGAATCCGCTGATATTATTTCTCCATTTAGTTTACGAGCAAGTTTTATTGATATTTCTGTTTTGCCTACAGCTGTGGGGCCTGCTAAAATAAATAAATCTTTCATGTTTCCACCTTTTTCTATTGTATTCTTTTAAATTTCTTTTCTAGTTCGTTAAGTGTAATTTTTATTATTGTAGGTCTTCCATGAGGACACGTAAATGGCTCATCTAAGTATCTTAAATCGCTAATTAATTTGCTCATTTCCATTTCTGTTAACTGATTATTAGCTTTTACAGCTGCTTTGCATGCAAGAGATGCAATACGATTATACTTAATTTCTACGGTTTCTCCTGTTCCCATATTTTTCAGATTATCTAATATCTCGTTAAAGAGATTCTTAACATCTGGTTTTCCAAGTAGTATAGGAACTTCTTTTATACTTATTGTATTTTCTCCAAATTCTATAATATCAAACCCAGTATTCGTAAACACTTCTTCATTTTCAACGTAACATGAATAATCATCTAAACTTAGTTCTATTATAGTTGGTACAATCAAAAATTGAGATACAACCGCAGAATTTTTAATTTCTTTTTTAAATTTCTCAAATAATACTTTTTCATGTGCTGCATGTTGGTCAATTAAGTAAAGCTCATTATACACTTCACCTATTATATAAGTTTTATTGAATTGTCCAATAATCCTAAGCTCAGGAAATTTTGAAGGTTTAGATATTTCATCAGAGCTTTCGTTATAACTTTGGCGCAAGCTTGAACCCGCCTGCACTGCTTCACTGTTATTATAATTAGTATCGTCATCTTCTTTAACATTTAGAGGTCCTGCAAGTCTTTGCATGTCATTATTAGTTTGAGTGCCTTTGCTACTTGTTTCTCTCGAGGCTATCTCATCCCTATGTGTATAAGGTGACTGCTCAAAGTTATGCCTTTCATTCCTAATTGAATTATACTTAAAATCTATTGGAATCTGGACATTTTTTTCTAGTTCTTCTTTAGTTTTTTCATCTATAACTATCTTATTGAAATCATAAATTTCTTTTTTCAATGAGTATTTATCATTTTCTTTCTCAATAACATTTACATTATCTTCATTATTTCCTTCTGGTATATCAAAATTGCCTCTTAAACTATCAGCAATCGCTGAATGCACTGCATCAAAAACAATTTTAAATACAGCTTTATCCTCCTCAAACTTAATTTCAGTTTTTTGTGGATGAACATTTATATCTATAAATTCAGGAAAAATGTCTAAAAATACTACAAAGAAAGGAAATTTATTTATAGTCAAAAATGATTTAAATGCATTTTCTACTGCAGCTGTAATTAGGCCGCTCTTAATATACCTTTTATTAACAAAAATGCTTTGCCTTCCACGGCTTCCACGACTTATTTCTGCTTTTCCAATATATCCGTGAACAGACATTGTATCATTGAATTTCTCAAAACTTATAATATTGTCTACTACCTCTTTGCCATATATGTATCTAATGGTATCCGCGAGGTTTGTTGAACTGTAAGTTGCAAAAACCTTTTTATCATTGTTTAATAATTTAAAAGATATTTCGTTGTTTGCAAGTGCCAGCCTACCTAAAATATCCGATATTAAAGCTGATTCTCTTTGAGGTGATTTTAAAAACTTTTGCCTTGCTGGTACATTAAAAAATAAATCCTTAACTTCTATTGTTGTACCGACATTACATCCTGTTTCTTTAACATAGAGTATATCACCTGAAGATTGAGATATTTCCTTGCCAACTGATGAATCTTTAGTCCGGCTACCAAGCGTAGTTCGAGATACTGAAGCAATACTTGCCAGTGCCTCACCCCTAAACCCTAAAGTATGTATTTTATAAATATCTTCGACATATTTTATTTTACTAGTAGCATGGGGCATAAATGCCTTTTCTATATCATCTATATGTATTCCGGACCCATCATCTATTATCTTTATATTTTTTTGACCACCCTCAAAAATCTCTACACTAATGTTTTTAGCGCCAGCATCTATGCTGTTTTCAACTAATTCCTTAACTACAGATGAAGGCCTTTCTACAACCTCACCTGCAGCAATTTTATTGGAAGTTTCAACTTCCAATATATTAATTCTCACGATACCTCACATCCTCCGCTATCATAGATAGCACTTGGCTATTCTTGATAACACCGTCATTATAGAGATCGAACGTTTCTACCACTATAACAATTTAGCTCTATTAACAATTTCATATAGCTTATTAAACCCATCCATAGGTGTTAAGTTAAGAATATTAATATTTTTAATTTCCTTTAATATATTATCCTTTTCTATATCTGTAAAACTTATTTGAGTAACTTCATCCTTTACAGCTTTAGGTACATAATCTACAGCTACTTCTTTTTGCACAATATTTTCAGTGTTTTCAATGTTTTTTTTATTATATTGTTTAGTTTTTAATATTTTTTTATCTATTAAATCAATTTCTGTGGTTTTGTTATCGTTCTCAAGGGATTCTAATATCTCATTTGCCCTACTTATTACATCCTTTGGTATGCCTGCAAGTTTCGCAACCTCTATTCCATAGGATTCATCAGCTCCACCAGGTACAATTTTTCGAAGAAAGACTATTTCATTCTCAATTTTCTTTACAGCTACAGAATAATTTTTAACACCGCTTATCATACCTTCAAGTTTTGTTAATTCGTGATAATGGGTAGCAAATAATGTTTTACTTCTTAAATTAGAATTTTTACAAATATATTCAATTACTGACCAAGCAATACTTAATCCATCATAAGTACTAGTGCCACGCCCAACCTCATCTAGTAAAACTAAACTTCTATTTGTTGCATTTTCTAATATATTTGATACTTCCCACATCTCTACCATAAATGTACTTTTACCAGCTGCAAGATCATCTGAAGCACCAATTCTAGTAAATATTTTATCGCAAATAGATATATCTGCATCCACGCATGGAACAAAACTTCCCATTTGAGCCATAATCGTTATTAATGCCACTTGCCTCATATAGGTTGATTTACCTGCCATATTAGGCCCCGTTATTAATAACATTTGATTATCTACAAGGTCCATATAAGTGTCATTGTCAATGAAAGTATTTGTAGGCATCATTTTCTCAACTACAGGGTGTCTACCCCCTTTTATATTAATAATACCAGTTGTATTTATTTTAGGTTTAGTATAGTCATTTTCTAAAGCAACTGTGCTTAATGAGCTTAAACAATCAATTTCTGATATAAGTTTTGCAGTGTTTTTCATTCTTTCAATATGTTTTTCTATGTCTTCTCTTATACCAGTAAATATTTCATACTCAATACTTACTAATTTATCCTGCGCCCCTAAGATCTTCTCTTCCATTTCTTTAAGTTCAGGAGTAATGTATCTCTCAGCGTTTGACAAAGTTTGTTTTCTTATATACCTGCCCTCAGGAATTAAAGGAATATTTAATTTGGTTACTTCAATATAATAACCAAAGACTCTGTTATACCCAACTTTTAATGATTTTATACCAGTTATGCTTTTTTCTTCATTTTCTAAAGTAGCAATCCACTCCTTGCCATGTGCTTTAGCAAGCCTTAACTCATCTACTTCGCTATTAAAACCTTCCTTAATAATATTTCCTTCTTTAATTGAAATTGCTGGGTTTTCAATTATGGAATTATCTAAGGTAATATATATATCTTGTAAATCATCTAGTTCCAAGTATACAGCTTTCATTAATTCACTATTTAAATTAGCCAAAATAGATTTAACCTTTGGAATCTTTTCTATAGAGTTTTTAAGTGACATAAGTTCCTTCGCATTAACATTTTTCGAAGAAATTTTTCCCACAAGTCGTTCTATATCATAAATATCCACTAGAACATCTCTTAAATCTTCATGTGAGCTTGCATTATCTTTGAGTTCACAAACAGCCTCTAATCGCTGTTCTATTAAGTTTTTATTGATTAAAGGTTGATCTAGCCATTTGCGGAGTCTTCTAGCTCCCATGGCAGTATTAGTTCTATCTAATACCCATAGCAATGATCCCTTCTTTGTTTTATCTCTCAAAGTTTCAGTAAGCTCTAAATTCCTCCTGGAATTTGCATCTAAACTTACATGATCTAAAATATCATAGTATTCTATAGTGTCTATGTGAGATAGTGAACTTTTTTGTGTATCTATAATATAACTAAGTATTCCTGATATGCTGCTACGTAAAGTTTGCGTAAATGCAAACTCACTAAAATTATGAAACTGATTTTTAATTAGACTATCATCTTTAAGAATAAAATAGTCATTTGGATATACTGAATACAAAACATTAAATCTTTCCTTTATAGGCTCTAAAAACTCCTCTGGAATATCCTCACAGATAATAATTTCTTTTGGTGTAAACTTTGAAATTTCATCGAGTATTGTAACCAGGTTAAGTTTAGCCTCTGTGCAACTAAACTCGCCTGTTGATACATCGCAAAAACACAATCCACAGAAATTAGTTTTTACGTCAATATAAATACTCATAATATAATTGTTTTTAGATTCCTCCAAAAAAGAAGAATCAGTGTACGTGCCTGGTGTTATTATTTTAATAATATCTCTTTTAACAATGCCTTTTGCCGTTGCTGGATCTTCTACTTGTTCGCATATAGCAACCTTAAAACCTTTTTCAATTAACCTGCGTACATATGTATTAGCAGCATGATGAGGGATTCCACACATAGGTGCTCTTTTTTCAAGGCCACAATCTCGCCCTGTAAGAACCAGCTCTAATTCTTTTGCTGCAACCTCTGCATCAGTAAAAAACATTTCATAAAAGTCCCCTAACCTAAAAAATAATATGCAATCCTTGCAAGTTTCTTTTATTTCAAAATATTGTATCATCATTGGAGTTAATGCCATTGTTATTCCACCTTGTTTTTCTTTACGAGTATACAATAAACTATTATCTACTCATAAAAATTATATTTATTTATCAAATAAATTATATTTCTTCACCAATAAGTGAGAATGAATGCGCATCGGTTATAAGAACTGATACGAGATCTCCAATGGCTTTATGGTTACCTTCAAAATTAACTAATTTTCCGTTTCTAGTTCTTCCGGATAATCTAGTTTTATCATTTTTACTATAACCTTCTATAAGAACTTCTACAATCTTACCTACGCATTCCTTGTTTCTTTCCGCGCAGTTTCTATTAACAACTTCAACTAATCTATTAAATCTTTCATGCTTAACGTCCTCTGGTATTTGCTCAAGCATTGCATCTGCTGGTGTTCCTTTTCGTTTAGAGTAAAGATACGTAAATGCTAAATTAAATCTTACCTCTTCCATAAGACTTAACGTTTGCGCAAAATCTTCTTCAGTCTCCCCTGGAAATCCGACAATAATGTCTGTACTTAATCCTACATTAGGAATTGTATTTCTTATTTTTTTAACGAGCTCCAAATATTGCTCCCGATCATAATGCCTATTCATTTTATTTAAAAGATTTGATGAACCTGATTGCACTGGTAAATGAATTTGCTCACAAAGTTTATCACCCTCGGCAATTACTTCTATTACCTCATCAGATAAATCCTTTGGATGAGATGTCATAAATCTAATTCTCTCTAAATTTTCAATAGTATTAATTCTTCTAAGCAGCTCTGCAAAATTTATTTCAGGACTTAATTCCTTTCCATAAGAGTTAACATTTTGCCCAAGTAAAGTTATTTCCTTATAGCCTTGTCCCACCATTGTTATTATTTCATTTATAATATCTTCTGGATTACGACTTCTCTCTCTGCCTCTTACATAAGGCACTATACAATAAGTGCAGAAATTGTTGCAACCATACATGATTGTAACAAAACCTTTTATACTGCTTTGCCTATCTATTGGTATTCCTTCTATTATTTTTTCTTCTTTATCCCAAATTTCAACAATAGATGATTCACCGTTTTGTATTCTTTTTAAATACTCTGGGAATTTATGAGCATTATGTGTCCCAATGATAATATCTACAAACGGGAATTTAGTAATTATATGTTTTGCCATACCGTCTTGCTGCATCATACATCCGATAACTGCAATTACAAGATTTGGGTTTTCTTTCTTCATTGTCTTTAAAGCGCCTATATTACCATCAACCTTTTGCTCTGCATTTTCTCTAACACAACAAGTGTTAAAAATAATTATGTCAGCAGTTGCCTTATCCGTAGTTCTTTTATATCCAGATGGTATTAACATACCTGACAATTTTTCGGAGTCTTCCTCATTCATTTGGCAACCCCATGTTTCTATATAGTATTTAAGTATTTCATTCATTAGTGTATTCTCCCTTTCAAAAAAAGTATTACTCCTACTATTATATATAATTTCATGACTTTTTTAAAGTCATTTTTGATAATTGAGAATATTTAATCAATTAAATAATTTACTTGGACTAAAATCACAAACTAGTTTATAATGTTAATAATCGTTTTTCTAATGTAATTTAGGAAAAAATATGTATATAAACATTTTTTTTATTTTTTAATTAACTCCAACATTTATTTTTGTTTTTTAAATTAAATTCGAATTTTAGGAAATACTACCTAAAAGAGGTGATTTAATATGTACGATGCAAAAAAAGATGAAAGCGTTAAAGATAAAAAAATACGATTTGATTGTATTGTCGACAGATGTTATTACTCTAAGTGTAACTATAGCAATATGGTTGACATGAAAGTATCTAGCGCGCCTGTTGAAATCATAATAAAAGAGTTTAATTAATTTTAAATTGGGATGGGAGGGCAACATTATGAAATTATCTAAAAGAATTGATGCAATGCAATTTTCAACTATTCGAAAACTGGCTCCTTTTGCTGACGAAGCTAAGCTACGAGGTGTTAGTGTATATCACCTTAACATAGGTCAACCAGATATTAATACTCCTGATACATTTATGGAAGGAATGAAACATTATACAGACAAAGTGCTGAAATATGTTGATTCTAGAGGTACAGATCCATTAATTGAAAGTTTTATAAAGTATTACAAAGAATGGGATATAGAATTTACTAAAGACGAAATTATGATAACCAATGGAGGTTCTGAAGCTATAATGTTTTCCTTTATGGCTATTTGTGATCCAGGGGAAGAAATTATAGTCCCTGAACCATTTTACACAAATTATAATGGACTAGCTGATGTAGCGTCCGTTAAAATTGTACCCTTCATTACAAAAGCTGAAGATGGATTTCACCTGCCTTCAAAGGAAGAGATTACAAGTAAAATTACAAGCAAAACTAGAGCAATAATGGTATCGAACCCTGGTAACCCTACAGGAGTTGTTTACACTGAAGCGGAAATAAGAATGCTTGCTGATATTGCAAAAGAAAATGATATATTTCTAATTGCCGATGAGGTATATAGAGAATTCGTTTATGATGGTTTAAAATATACTTCTGCCTTATACATGACGGATGCCCAAAACAACATAATATTGATTGATAGCATTTCTAAACGTTATAGTGCCTGTGGTGCTAGAATTGGTTTAGTTGCATCAAAAAATAAAAATCTAATGAGCGAGATGCTTAAATTAGGACAAACTAGGCTTTGCGTTCCCGCTATTGAGCAAGCAGCTGCCGCTAATTTAATCAATACTCCTAAATCATATTTTGAAGAAGTTAAAAATGAATATCAAGAAAGAAGAAATATTTTACATAAGTACCTATCCGAAATACCTGGTGTGGTTTGTCAAAAACCAACAGGCGCATTTTATGTAGTTGCAAAACTTCCAATAGATAATTGCGAAGATTTTGCTAAATGGTTATTGACAGATTTTGAGCATAATAGTAAAACAATAATGGTCGCTCCTGCAGAAGGATTTTACGCAACTAAAGGACTAGGCATAAACGAAATTAGATTATCATACTGCTTAAATACAACCGCGTTAAAAGATGCTATGGAGATTTTAGGTATAGCTATTGCAAAATACATCGCTATAAAGAAATAGATTATTAAAAAAACAAACAAAACTCAAAAAGGGGTAGATGCATCATCATCTACCCCCTTTTATATTATTCAACTTTAGTTTTTGCCAAGTATAGAATTCTTTTTTCACCCTAAAGCCTAAAGAAATATACAGTTTTAGAGCGACAACATTATCAGAATCCACTCTTAAGGACACTCTAGAAAAATCATTATCCATAGCTAAATTCAGCAAATACCTTAAAAACACTTTTCCATATCCATTTTTTCTGCACTTTTCTATTATTCCAAAATTCACAATACTTGCTACCTCATCTTCAATTATAATTTGTCCATAACCAATGGGTATATTATCAGATTTAATAAATATCGCACCTTTATCAAAATAATACTCCTGTGCTTCATCATAATAGATATCCTCTACATTAATTGGAATTCTGTCATCGTTTTTAAATATTTCATTTTGTAATAAACATCGTGCTTTTTCATCCTTATCTTTTTTCACTACTGAAAAAGAAATCTTATCAGCAGCAAAGGTATTAAGATATCCTGTACACACTTTTTCTAATTCTATAAATCCTTTTTTTCTCTCAAACCCCAACTTGTTTAAAATATCCATGTTTATCTGATTATCTTCACATTCATAAGTTATCAAATTACCGCTTACCACCGAATTAATTAAAGTTTTATATAAACAAATTAAATTATTATCCTCTATTACATTAATTGAATTAATGGCACTTTGATATTTGTTATGTTTTTCAAACCATATATAACCTATATAATTGTTTTTCTCTAATAATAAGTTTACATTTTTTCTTAAAAACAATTTTTGAATAATATTGCTATTATCATATAACTCAAAAAAATTTTTGTTTGATAGACTAAAATTAGTATTAAATTGATTAAGCTTTCTAAAATCATCAATATTTTTTAAACTTAGACTTATTAACTTATGCATTTAGCTTTACTCCATTAATTTATTTTAACCGAATTACATCACTTATAAAATTATAATACTTTTCTTATTATAAATCCATTACTAATATTTTTACAAGAAACTTATTTTTATTTAAAATAATAATAGTGTTATTAAATTATATTAACCAATTTTGTTTAATATTCAATAATTTAAAAAATCGCAGTTATAAAATTAATAATGCTCTTGTATAAAATAGAATTCATCCATTTTACCACTGATAAATGCTTTAAATTATAAAAACGTGTATACATAATTTTATGCTACACGTTTTTGTCTAACTCATTTTTAAAATTGCCTCATCAATAATCCAATCTGGGGTTGAGGCCCCCGCTGTAACTCCTATAACCTTAATATTCTTATCATTTATAAATTTTTCAGGAATTCCGAGAACATTCTCTACATATAAAGTGTTTTCACAATTTTTTTTGCATATTTCATAAAGTTTTGTAGTATTAGAGCTATTAAACCCTCCAATAACAAGCATCGCATCGACTTTTTTTGAAAGCTGCTCTGCAGATTTTTGGCGCACTTCTGTTGCGCTGCAAATAGTGTTAAATGCAACTATTTCCTTACTGATTTTTACAACTTTAGCTAATACATTATCCCAAGTGGCTTGTGTTTCCGTTGTCTGAGAGACCACACATACTTTATTTGATATTACACCAAGTTCTGTTCCACACTTAAGTATTGTTGCAGAGTTATTACACCATCCATTAATTCCAATTACTTCAGGATGACTTTTATCTCCTACAATAATTATATGATATCCTAAATCATAATATTTTTTCACTTTTTTATGAATATTTGCAACGTAAGGACATGTTGCATCTATTACATTAAGATTAGTTTTCTTTAGAATATTTAATGTTTCTTCAGCTACTCCATGTGATCTTATAATTAATGTATCATTCTCTTCTAAACTATCAATATTTTCAAGTTCTATAGGATTTATTAAATTCTCTTTTAAAAAACTTACAACATCATTATTATGTATAAGTGGTCCTAGTGTATATATTTTATTATTATACTTTTTTTTCATGTTTATAGCTGTATCCACTGCTCGTTTTACACCAAAACAAAAACCAGCAGAATCTGCAAGTATTATTTCTCTCATTCTGCCATCTCCTTAAATAACGCTGCTAAAAGCACTGACTTAATTATTTTTAATCTTTGACTTCATCTGTGATTCTATTACCTTAACTACTCCATTAATGTCTAAAGCAGTAGAATCTATTTCTATAGCATCTATAGCTTTTCTAAGTGGATTAACTTCTCTGTGAGTATCGCTATAATCTCTTTTAATAATATCATCTAAAATAGTGTTATAATCAACTTTTAACCCTTTAGCAATTAATTCTTCATATCTTCTTTTTGCTCTTTTTTCACAAGACGCTGTTAAGTAAAATTTAAAAGTAGCATCCACAAGTACTACAGTACCTATATCTCGTCCATCCATAATAACATTATATTTTTTAGCTATATTTTGTTGCAAATTTACGAGAATTTCGCGAATCTGCGGAACTGCTGCGTACTTTGAAACATTATTGCTTATAATTGGCATATTTATCATGTCTGTCAAATCTTCATTGTTAACTATAATGTGATCCTCTTCAAAATGCATTTCTAAAGATTCCACAAGTTTTGTTAAGTCAGCTACATTATTTTCTAAGATATTTGCATTCATAGCTTTTAAAGCAACAGCTCTATACATTGCACCTGTGTTAATATACATAAGATTGAATTTTTCACCTATTATTTTAGCTATTGTACTTTTTCCTGCACCTGCAGGTCCATCTATTGCAACAGATAATCCCATTATATTTCACCCCTCGTTTACTTAACTAATTCTTTAACACTAATTACTCTACCCCTACATTAGTACCAGCTAAAGATCCTGTAGATAATGCTATTTGAAGATTATAACCACCTGTGTATGCATCTACATCAATCATTTCACCTGCAAAATATAAATTATCTATTTTCTTTGATTTCATGGTAGACGCATCTATTTCTAAAGTATCAACCCCGCCGCTGGTAATGATAGCTTCTTCTATTGGGCGAAGACCTTTTATATTAAGCGGTAAATTCTGAAGTAAATTAACTAAAGTTTTTCTTTCTTCTTTAGTAATAGAATTAACTTTTTTTTCTTCATCAATATTAGATAATTGAATTATTGTATTAATTAATTTACTTGGTAGTAAATCATTTAATGCGTTCTTAAAATCTTTGTTTGCATACTTTAAGAAATCACTTTGAATTCTTTTATCAAGCTGAACTTCGCTTAATGCTGGCTTTAGATTTATGGAAATCTTTAATTTTTCTCCTTCTTTAACAAAACTACTTGCACTCAAAACAATAGGTCCTGAAATTCCATAATGGGTGAAAATCATCTCTCCAAATTCTTTATATATGTTCTTATTCTTACTATTTATAATCCTTAATTCTACATTTTTTAGAGAAAGCCCCTGTAAATCCTTAATCCATAACTCGTCCACTTCAATTGGCACAAGTGATGGTCTAGGTTTAATTATATTATGTCCTAAAAAACGAGCATAATTTAAACCTTCACCAGATGAACCCGTTTTGGGATATGATAACCCACCAGTACATAATATGAAATAATCTCCATATACACTGCTTCCATCACCAAGTTCTACTCCAATAATCTTCTGATTATCTCTAATTAGCTTTTTCACTTTTGAGTTTAATAATACCTCAACATTTTTATTTTGTAATTCATTAGTAAAAGCTTTTATAATATCTGAAGATTTATCTGATTCAGGAAACACTCTATCTCCTCTTTCAACTTTAAGGTTAACTCCCAGTTGCTTAAAGAAATTCATTGTATCCTCATTTGTAAAGGAATATAAAGAACTATACAGAAAATTAGGGTTACATGGAATATTCTCAAAGAAATCACCAATATCCTTCGCATTTGTAATGTTACATCTACCTTTGCCAGTTATGTAAAGCTTTCTTCCTAATTTATCATTTTTTTCAATAAGTACCACCTTATGTTTTGATGCAGCCGAAACAGCTGCCATCATACCTGCTGGTCCTCCTCCAATAATAATTACCTTTGACATCCAATCACTCCTTTATTTTTTAGCCCATCTTTTATATAATCGAAATTACAAAAAATCAAAAGAAAATCCCAATAAAAGGATTCTCGTCGGACGTTTCCCAAGAACTATCTATCGTAGATTAACTATCTTTCCTCTTTATCTTTAAAAGAATAAACTTGGTATTCTTCCCATATTTCTTCTAAAGTAGAAAATGTACTTGATATTTTTTCTTTTTCTCTTAATCCAACAGCAATAATTAATGCATTTATTACACTAAGAGGCGCTACTAAAGAATCCACAAATGAAGCCATGTTACTTTGTGCTATCAATGTATAGTCAGCTTTAGCTGCTATTGGGGATAATAAGCTATCAGTTATTGCTACAACATTAGCATTTTTACTTTTAGCAAAAGCCAAAGCTTCGATTGTTCTTGTAGTATACCTAGGGAATCCTATTCCAATTACAACGTCTTCGCCTGTAACATTAAGCATCTGCTCAAATATATCACTTACGCCATAGGCAACCACCTTAACATTATCTAAAATAAGATTTAAATAAAATGCTAAAAATTCTGCGAGTGCTGACGAACTTCTAAGCCCAATTATGTATATTTTTTTAGCTTTAAATAATGAATTAACTATATCTTCAAATGTTTTATGATTAATCTTATCAAGTGTAGCTCTTATATTTTCCATATCAGCTTTTAATACACCTTTTAATGCATTTTCTTGCGTAATAAAGTCATTAGATAACTCAATTCGCTGCACAGTTGTTAACTTGTTTTTAATTAATTCTTGAAGAGATTTCTGTAGTTTTGGATACCCACTAAAGCCTAACTCATTAGCAAATCTTACAACTGTAGATTCACTTACTCCAACACTAATACCTAATTTAGCTGCTGTCATAAACGCGGCCTTATCATAATGTTTTAAAATATATTCTGCTATTAACTTCTGACCCTTACTTAATCTGGGAAACTTGATTTGAATTGCCCGCATCAAATCCTGTTTGCTATTTTCCATACTAAACTCAATCCTCTCTATCATAAACTCAATTTAATGAAATAAAAATTTCAACAGCTAATAAAATGAATTTTTTTATTTCATTTTATCATCTATTGAACATACTTTCAATGAATTATTCATTTATATAATGTTTTTTTCTATTATTCCTTATATATAGGTGCAAAATTCTATCATGTCCTGCATTTTTTGAATTTTTTAATTATAAATTCTTCAAATAATTTATTTCATCTTCAGTCAAGTTTCTCCATGAACCCTTTTCCATATCTCCAAGCTTTATGTTTCCAACAGAAGTTCTCTTGAGAGCAATAACTGGATGTTCTATTGCTTCACACATTTTTCTAATTTGACGATTTTTTCCTTCGTGTATAGTAATAGTGGCCCTACAGTTAAATCCAACACGCTTAGTTATTTCAAAATTTGCTTTGGCTGTAATATAACCGTCAATATCTATCCCATTGCAAAACTTGTCTATTTCTTCTTGATTTGGGCATCCCTCTATTATTGCTATGTAAACTTTGTTAATCGCTTGTCTTGGATGAATCACCTTGTTGTAGATATCCCCATCGTTAGTCAATATAATTAGACCAGATGTATCATAATCTAAACGCCCTATTGGATATATTCTTTCTTCTACCTTAACTAAATCTAGAATAGTTTTTCTATCTTTTTCATCTTTAACAGTAGATACAATCCCTTCTGGTTTGTTTAGTGCAATGTAAACTTTATTTTCTTCAATAGCGATAATTTTATTATCTACATGTACAATATCTTTTTCAGGATCAATTTTATGTCCTAGTTCTGTAACTTCTAAATTATTTACTTTTACTCTCCCGGATGTAATTATTTCCTCGCATTTTCTTCTCGAAGCAACACCACATCTTGCCATGAATTTTTGCAACCGTTCTTCCACTATACCACTTCCTAATATTATTTTAGTTACTATATAAATATAATTCTTCTATTATAAAATTATCGCAAGCGAAAACACCATTAAAAAATGCTTAATAATGCATTTGTATTTATTTTCGCTAAGTAATTTTAAGCAAATTTTACAATCTGTTATTAAATAAAACATGATTTAAAATTTAAATTAAATATATATAAATAAGTCTTCATGTAGAATTATATAAGTATTTGAGCAAAAAATCAATTATTGAAAATAATTTTTCATTTTAATATCATAAATTGACTAATTTTTATATTATTATCAAAAACTAACCTTTAGACGAATTATAATATACGGCTAATTCATAATATATTTAGTCTATCATTTATATTAACGTTTCTAATGTTATAATATATAAAATGTATTATTATAAAAGGAGGCCATATAATGGATTTTATTAATTACCACATGCCAACTAGAATATTACTTGATGAAGAAGTGGTACTAAAAAACAGCCCTTTATTTTTGAGTTATGGAGATAGAGCTTTAATAGTAACAGGTAAAACCTCTTCAATTAAAAATGGTTCATTAAAAGATGTTATAAGTGCACTAAAAAAAGAAGGAATTACATATGATATTTTTAATAATGTAGAAGAGAATCCATCTTTAGAAACTGTCGAGGATATCGCAACGCTTGGAAGATCACAAAAATCAGATTTTATTATTGGTATTGGGGGAGGATCTCCCATTGATGCCGCAAAAGCAGCTGGCGTACTAATAATGAATCCTACTGCTACAAGATTTGATTTGTTTAATAGTCCAAATTTAAAATCTGTACCGATTATTGCGGTTCCGACAACAGCTGGTACTGGAACTGAAACAACTCCATATTCAATACTTACTGATAATCAGCTTCAAACAAAACATGGTATATGTCAAAAAATATTCCCAGATATTGCTCTACTAGATATAAAATATCTAATGTTTTTACCTGAGAGAATAACTATTAATACTTCAATAGATGCCTTAACTCACTTAGTCGAAGGTTATTTATCTTCAAAATCAAATATAGTGAGTGATGCATTGGCAGAAAAAGGTTTGAAATTGTTTGGTGAATGTTTAAATATGATAAAAGAAAAAGATTTTACATACACTGTTAGAGAAAAATTAATGCTAGCATCTACCATAGCTGGGATGGTAATAGCACAAACTGCTACATCCCTTCCACACGCAATGGGATATGCACTTACATATTTTCATAAAGTGCCACATGGCAAAGCAAATGGAATACTTCTAAAATCGTATCTAGAATTTTGCGAAGATGAAAATAAAGTAAGGAAGATTTTATATTTGTTAACTTTAGAAAATTTAGACGAACTTGGTGTTTTTTTAAATGATATGCTTGGATGCGTAGATAACGTAAGTTATGAAGAGGTATGTTCTTACTCAGATAAGATTATCTCCAACAAAGGCAAATTAAAAAATCATCCAACACCTGTTACAATTGAGGATATAATAAAAATATATAAAAACTCATTAAAAATATAGGCTAATTTAAATTGTTAAAAATGTTTAATAAAACTCTTAAAAACAAGGAAGTGAGGATTTCACTTCCTTGTTTTTATTACATTAATTTAAATATTATCTAAATTAATATGACAATAGCCTCCTGGATTTTTTTGTAGATACTTTTGATGATAATCTTCTGCATCATAAAAACAAGAAAGAGGTAGTAGTTCTGTTACTATTTGCTTATTATGTTTACCTTGGACTTCATCTTTTGTTTTTAATATAACATCCAAATCAGGTTTATCGCTGTAATAAATACCACTTCTATATTGGCTCCCTATATCTGGTCCTTGTCTGTTTAAAACAGTAGGATCTATTATTCCCCAAAACTTATTTAAAATTTTCTCAAGTGTTGTGATGGTCTCATCATAACTTATCAAACATGCTTCTGCATGCCCAGTAGTTCCAAGACAAACCTCATTGTAAGTAGGATTTTTTTTTGTACCATTAGCATATCCAACCTTTGTTTCAATAATACCATCTATTCTTGACATATAAGCTTCTACACCCCAAAAACATCCTCCTGCTACAACAATACTTTTCATCTAATCATCTCACCTTTTTTATTATTACTGATTTCTGAATTATACCACAGCAATAATATTATGAACACTATACTATTTGTTGTTTATTATCTAGGAATTTAAAATCTTCTGCTACAACTTCTGTGCTATATTTCTTAATTCCATCTTTATCTGTATAACTACTGCTGGATAGTCTACCCGTTATCCCTATTTGACTTCCTTTTTTCAAATGTTTACACATACTTTCTGCTGCACCATTCCAAGCTACAACATTTATGAAATCAGCCTCAGGTTGTAAATCTTTATGAGATACTCTATTAATTGCCAATGTAAATCTAGTGTAAAATCCTTTACCCTCGTTAAAACTTTTAAGTTCTAAATCCCTTGTTATTCTTCCAATTATCGAAACTGTATTCATATAAAATCTCTCCTTTTTTATTTAATTTTCTAAATTATTGACAATATAAATAGATTTTATACAAGGTGATTTTGCTTATTTCAATTATTTCGAGGGCATTAGTTAAAATTTTTAGTTTACATTTTAATATTAGTTTACATAATCTTAATTATGTAATTTAGTCTAGTTTGATTTTTTTTATATATATTTAGTATATATGCTTAATTTAAAATTTCACAAAAAAAATAAACCATATGATTACATATAGTTTTATTTTTTTGAATATAGTTTTTTAATTTTATTTACTAATAGTTAAAGTAATAGGATTCAAGCATATATTTCGAATTATACTTAAGACATAACTTTTTTAAATAGCTCTTAATCTTATCTTTGCGTCTTATATCTAAAAGAAGTTTTTCAAAATGGTTTTTTTCATTTTGGGAAACTTCTTTTTTAACATATCCCCACACATGCTCGCATGTATTTATGAAACTCCCGTCCTCTACATCAATATTTATTATTTCATCTATATACTCATAGAACTCTTGAATACTACAATTTTCTTTTATTAATTTACTGCAAGCTTTATAATATTTATAATTTCTTTCCATCAACACATATTTATATTTCGCCCACTGCTTTTCAATTACTGTGACCTTTGCTTTCTTCTCCATATTATTAACTATAAGATTACATTTTATAGCCGAGATATCCTTGTCTTTTACTTCAAGCATAATATCAAGTTTAAACTCTTTAACCTTTGCGTAGTATTCCAAAAACTTCTCAACCATTATAGTACTCGAATGCGACCCTGTTTGCTTAAAAGGATTTTGCTGACTATAATGTACTTTTATATTCCCATCTTTTTCTTTCCATGTTTTAGCTACCTTTTCCATAATTTCTTCTATAGGCATCTCTATTTTGTGATTACACAGGTGGTGCAAATTATCAAAAATTACTGGTATATTAATTTTTTCACTTACAAAAAGTACATCGTCAATGTTAAATATTTTATCATCATTTTCGATTACAAGTCTATTCTTAACCGAAGTTGGCAATCTTTTAAAGTTTTCAATAAATCTACTCATAGCTGCATTTTTATCTCCATACCCTCCGCCAATATGAAGGATAATTTTATTACTTAAGTCTACACCTAGTGAATCAAGAAATAAACAATGATACTGCAAATCTTTAATAGCCCTAATTACTATCTCTTCTTTTTCGGCATTAAGCACTGTATATTGACCTGGATGCATTGAAACTCGCATACCGAATTTTTTTATATATTCTCCTATCTCATTTAATTCATTTTTGAAGTGTTCATGCCACTTAATCTCATTAACACTATGACTTCCCAGCGGAACTATATCTGAACTTATTCTAAATAAATTTATATTATTCTCTTCGTTATTCTGTAATATTATCTTTAAATCTATCAAATTTTCTGCAAGTACTTCTAGAAACAACTTTTCAGAAAACTTTTTAATTGTTAATCTTCTATTTGTTCTTGCACTTGTTGTTAGTGGCATACATGCGTATCCTATTTTCATAATTTACTCCTGTTAATGTTTTATTGTTTTACTAATAATGTTTTGCAACATATTTAAAAACATTATTAATTAATTTTTTACAACCAATTACCTTCTTTATTTAAATCTTTATATTTATTGTACGGTTTAATAGCTGTCATGGCTCGCTTAACGCTGTCAATCACTGTCGAAAGGGCACTATTATGCCATCATTCTTGCATGCGGCTCAGAGCGTATTTCTCATTATATTTAATTGCTAGTTCAACACCTAAAGCAAATCAATTAGATCCCCTGCATTGTTTTTCAACTTATCTACTGAGTGAATGTACCTATTAGTAGTTGCCAAATTCTTATGAGCCGCAAAATCCCTAACTTTCTCTACAGTAGCTCCCGCTAAAATTGCTAGTGTGATTGCTGTATGCCTAGTAGAATGAACGCGTATATTTTTGTCTATACCCGCATTTTTACATACTTTTTTTATCATGTAATTTAACGTACTTGAATTTAACTTTTCTTTATTATTCCCATTAGTAGAGTGTCCTATAAATAAATACTCCTCAGAACATGACACTTTATTTCGGTTAGTTAACTTAATATATTCATTTATCATGGTAAGAACGCTCCATTGCAGTTTTACTATGTCCTCCTTACCACCTTTTCTCATTACCTTTACTACATCATAACCTGTATGCGTTGTAATATGTTTTATTTTAATATTTATAATCTCAGATTTTCTAAGAGCTGTAGTTAAAGCAAGTGCTAATATAGTTTTATTTCTATGTCCAAGTATTGTAGATGTATCTATACTTTCTAATAAAATTTTACACTCTTCTTTTGTTAGAAACTCTGTTTCCTTATTATTTATTACTGGTTTTTCTTCTTTTAAATTTCCAAAAGGATTAAATTTAATTATTTGAATACCTGTTGAATTGTCTTGATATTTAAGTAACCATTTATAAAGAGCACTTAATGATGATATTTTTCTATTTATAGTAGCAGAGGACATATTTTTGTCCATTAATTTCATTATATAATTTTGTGTATGTAATATGGATACCTTTTTAATGTCTTCTATGGAAATATCAGAAGTATCTTGCACGCAAAAGAAATCCTTTATATCACGTTCATAGCCTTTAGAAGTATAAATACTTTTCCTTGCTTTAATTTCAAGAAAGTATGATATAAAGTGTTTGCTGCCTATTGTTGCATCTGAATTCCAATTGAATTCTATAATATTGTTTACCATATGTATTCTCCTTTAATATTTTGTCAATTTATATACATTTTAAAAAGCTGCAAACAGTAAGTTAGCAGCTTTTTAAAATGTACAGGCTATAATTATTCTTCTAAAGATTTAATTAAGGTTACTATTTCTTCTAAAGCTAATTTTTCATCAAGACCATTCGCTATAACGTTTACAATGGTATCTGGACCAACGCCTAAAGATAAAATACCTATCAAACTTTTAATATTGGCTTTTTTGCCCATATATTCTATACCTATATCTGATTTGAAAGAAGCTGCCTTTCTTACTAATAATGTAGCTGGTCTAGCATGTAATCCCCTAGAATTATTAACTAAAACTTCTTTTGTTACCAATTCACTTCACCCCAATATTTTAATAGTAGCATGAGTTAAAACTAACCCATGCTACTATGATATCATTAAAAAGTATGTAAATCAATTTTAAATATTACTAACAAATATTGTTAGTAAACCTTGCTATCCTATCAAGTCCATTTTTTATATTTTCCATTGAAGTTGCATATGATAACCTAATAAAATTATCTGCTCCAAATGCTATACCTGGTACAACTGCAACTTTTTCTTCTTCAAGTAAAAAATCAGAAAAATCAATTGAATTTTTTATAACTTTTCCATTGACTGATTTATTTAATAAATCGTCTATATTTACCATAACATAAAAAGCGCCTTCGGGTTTTAAACATGACAAATTATGAATGCTGTTAATTTTCTCTACCATATAATCCCGTCTTAGCTTGAATTGCACTATCATTTCACCTATGTCTTCTTGCTCTCCATTTAAGGCTTCAACTGATGCATATTGCGCAATTGAATTAGGATTTGATGTAGTATGGCTTTGAATATTAGACATTAAAGATATTACCTCTGTGCACCCTGCGGCATATCCTATTCTCCATCCTGTCATCGCATAAGCCTTAGAAACGCCATTAATTACAATAGTTCTTATGTAAGCATCTTCTGAAAGACTTGCTATACTAATATGAGCAGTGCTTCCATATAATAATTTTTCATAAATTTCATCTGATATTATTATTAAGTCATTTATCTTTGCAAAATCAGCAATTTTCATAAGTTCTTCCCTTGAGTATACTGTTCCTGTTGGATTATTCGGACTATTTAATACTATTGCTTTAGATTTTGAAGTTATCGATTTATTAAGGTCATCAATTGTTAATTTAAATTGGTTATCTTCTCGCGATTCTACATATACAGGTTTTCCATCTGCAAGTTTTACTAGTTCCGGATAACTAACCCAATATGGAGCCCCAATTAAAACTTCGTCTCCTGGATTTAAAATAGCTTGAAAAACATTAGCTAAACATTGTTTTGCTCCTGTTGAAACTATAATTTGAGATGGTACATAGGTTAAATTGTTATCTTTCGCAAGTTTTCTAATTATTGACTGTTTTAGTTCAATAATACCTGATGCAGCAGTGTATTTGGTCATTCCGCCATTAATTGCTTTTATTGCTGCTTCTCTAATATTTTTGGGTGTATTAAAATCAGGTTCACCAGCACCAAATCCTATTACATCTATACCTTCTGCTTTCATTTTTTTCGCCTTTGCAGTTATATCTAATGTTAAAGATGTTGATATTTGCTTAGCTTTTTTAGATAATACCATTTTACTTACCCCCAATACCTATAATATAGGTATATTTTCACATTAATTTAATTTAAATGACATAATTTAATAATTAATTTCATTTAAATTAAATAATGACATAATTCGTACCTTACTAATATATCATTTTTTTTTTATGATGTAAATGGAACAAAGTTATTTTTACATATAAATCTCATTGAATACTAATTGAACTAGTCTTAAGTTTGCATTTAAAACCAAAAATTTGTGTTTAAAGCCTCCTACCTTTGCTACTAAAATCTTAGTTATTATATTAGACAAAAAAATTCCCATGAGATTTAAAATCTCATGGGAATTTAATATTATATATGTTTATTTTGCATAATCAATAGCACGGGTTTCACGAATCACATTAACTTTGATTTGGCCAGGATATTCTAGTTCATTTTCAATTCTTTTAACTAGATTTCTTGCCATTTCAACAGCACCAGCATCATCAATTACATCTGGTTTAATCATAATTCGAACTTCTCTTCCAGCTTGAATCGCATATGACTTTTCTACACCTTCATAAGAGTTTGCAATTTCTTCTAATTTCTCTAACCTTTTAATATAGGCTTCTAACGTTTCTCTTCTTGCACCTGGTCTTGCAGCTGATATAGCATCTGCTGCTTGAACTAGTATTGCTTCAAGTGATTGTAACTCAACATCACCATGATGCGCTGCAATAGCATTTACTACAATAGGTGATTCATGATGTTTTTTAGCTATTTCTGAACCTATAAGTGCATGTGGTCCTTCAACCTCATGATCTACAGCTTTACCTATATCGTGAAGCAGTCCACACCTTTTAGCTAGTGTTGGATCAATTCCAAGTTCAGATGCCATAAGTCCAGCTAAATATGATACTTCTATAGAATGTTTTAATACATTTTGACCATAACTAGTCCTGTATTTAAGTCTTCCTAGTAACCTAATAATTTCAGAGTGAAGTCCATGAACTCCTGTTTCAAAAGTTGCTTGTTCTCCTTCTTCTCTTATATCACTATCTACCTCTTTTTTAGCTTTTTCCACCATTTCTTCAATTCTTGCAGGATGAATTCTTCCATCCACTATTAGCTTCTCAAGTGCTATTCTAGCAACTTCACGTCTTATCGGATCAAATGCTGAAAGAATTACTGCTTCAGGTGTATCATCTATTATTAAATCTACTCCTGTTAGTGTTTCTAGAGTTCGAATATTTCTACCCTCTCTACCTATTATTCTTCCTTTCATCTCATCATTAGGAAGCGAAACCACATGAACTGTTGTTTCTGCAACATGATCAGCTGCACATCTTTGAATAGCATAAGTGATAATCTCTCTTGCTTTTTTATCGGCTTCTTCTTTTGCTTTAGTTTCAATTTCTTTAATCATAATTGCAGCATCGTGCTTAATTTCTTTTTTAATTTCATCTAGCAGAACTTGTTTTGCCTCATCAGCCGTTAATCCTGATAATCTTTCTAGTTCGCCTCTTTGTTTTGCGTATAAATCTTGTACACTTGCCTCTAACATCTCAATTTGTTGTTGTTTTTTATTAAGATTTTCTTCTTTTCTCTCTAGCACATCACTTTTTTTATCTAAAGATTCTTCTCTTTGGATATTTCTTCTTTCTAACCTTTGAACCTCATTACGTCTTTCTCTTGATTCTTTTTCTAAATCAGTTCTAAGTCTGTGAGCTTCTTCTTTGGCTTCTAAAATAGCTTCTTTCTTTTTTGATTCAGCTTCTTTTACACTATCATCAAGAATTTTTTTAGCTTCTTTTTCGGCCATAGAAATATTGGCTTGAGATTTATTTTTTCTAGAATAAATTACAACAAAAATGCCTACAAAAACAACAACCAAAATAGCACACGCTACCAAAATCATTGTAAAACTATTATTACTCATTGATTATCAACACCTCCTTTGCCTATTTTCAAATCCATTTAAGAGTAAATATGAAAGATAGAAAAGGTGCTATATTTATTAAATTCGTAACAATACAAATACCTTAAACCAGTATTTGTATTTATTTTATATTACTTTTCTGTTAATGTCAAGATTATAACATCTAAATTAGTTATTTTACTTTAGTTAATCTCTAATTATTATTAACTAAAGAAAAAAAGCAAGTAAAAACTTGCTTTTATGCTTCCTTTTTATTAAGTTCTTTTTTGGGAACTTCTTTTTTTGGAGCTTCAGGATTTTTATATAATGGTAGATTATGTTTTGATCTGATTTTGTTTTCTATTTCTAGCATAACCAATGGGTTTTCTTTGAAATATTGTTTTGAATTTTCCCTTCCCTGTCCAAGTCGTATATCTCCATATGAGAACCATGCTCCACTTTTTTGTACAATTTCTTCTGTAACTCCTATATCTAGAACATCTCCCTCACGAGATATTCCGTGTCCATACATAATATCAAATTCAGTTTTCTTAAATGGAGGAGATACTTTGTTTTTAACTATTTTTATTCTTGTTCTATTACCCATAAATTCGTCGCCTTGTTTAATTGTATCTATTTTTCTAATATCTATTCTAACAGATGCATAAAATTTAAGCGCTCTACCGCCAGGGGTTACTTCTGGGCTACCAAACATTACTCCTACTTTTTCTCTTAATTGATTTATAAACACAAGAACACATTGAGATTTATTTATAGACCCAGCAAGTTTTCTTAAAGCTTGAGACATAAGTCTTGCTTGAAGTCCTATATGAGAGTCTCCCATTTCTCCTTCAATTTCAGCTTTAGGAACTAGTGCTGCTACTGAATCTACAACAATAACATCTATAGCCCCAGAGCGAACTAAAGCCTCTGTAATCTCTAGTGCTTGCTCACCAGTATCTGGTTGAGATACTATTAGATTTTCTATATCTATTCCCAGTGCTTTCGCATATTCAGGGTCTAAAGCATTCTCTACATCTATAAACGCAGCTGAACCACCATTTTTCTGAGCTTCAGCAGCTATATGAAGAGCAAGTGTAGTTTTACCTGAAGATTCTGGTCCAAAAATTTCAATTATCCTTCCTCTAGGTACACCACCTATGCCTAGGCCTATGTCAAGCCCTAAACAACCAGTAGAAATAGCTTCTACGTTTAATTTACTGTTTTCTCCAAGTTTCATTACTGCGCCTTTACCGAATTGTTTTTCTATTTGACCCATAGCTACTTCTAGTGCTTTTAATTTTTCATTATTCATAAATTTCCCTTTCGGGTTCACCATCCTTTATTTAACGAACGTTTGTTCTAAATCAAGTATACACTATTTATTTTATATGGTCAACATATAAAATAAATATTTCCATTATCCCCTTACTTATGATTCATAATAAGTAAGGCCCTTTATTTGTATTATTAACAAACTTTAAGAATTTAATCACTTATCAACTCTAATTGCTCCTTTGTTTTTAACAAAATAGTCAACACCTGATATTATTGTAATAATTACTGCAGCAATCATAAAAACATTAGTTAATGTACTTAACATTGTAGTAAAGCTTGCATTTTGGTTTAATAATTTTATTAATGCTGTAATTATAGCCACTATTTGAATTACTGTTTTTAATTGTCCCCACTTACTAGCTGCAATTATTTTGCCCTCTGCTGCAGCTACTGTTCGAAGTCCTGTAACTGCGAATTCTCTAGCAATAATAATCATCGCTACCCAGCCAGGAATCATTTGAAGTTCCACTAATGAAACAAGCGCTGCGGTTACTAATAATTTATCTGCTAGTGGGTCCATAAATTTACCGAAATTAGTTATTTGATTTCGACTTCTAGCTATATAACCATCCAATTTATCCGTAAGAGAAGCCACTATAAAAATAATAGTAGCTAGTTCTTTTCCGTAAGGTATATCTTTAACTGCCATAAACAGTAAAAATATAGGTACTAAAAAAATTCGTATCATTGTAAGCTTATTCGCAAGATTCATTGCACACAACTCCTATTAAATCATATTCTAAGGCTTTAGTAACCCTTACCTTAACAAATTGTCCCTTATTATAAACTTTATCAGATTCAAAGAAAATAATTCCATCCACTTCTGGTGCCATTTCATAAGTTCTACCAGAGTATGTTTTATCATTAACATCTTCTACCAAAACCTTATAAATTTCGCCTATTTTGGCTTTATTTAATTCTTTAGATATACCTTGTTGCAATATCATTAGTTCTTCTTCACGTTCTATTTTTATTTCTTCTGGAATTTGATTTTCCATAAGCGCAGCGGAAGTTCCATCTTCCATTGAATACTTAAACACTCCCAATTTATCAAATTTCGTTTCCTTAATAAATTGCTTTAGTTCTTCAAAATCTTCCTGCGTTTCACCTGGGAATCCAACGATTAAAGTAGTCCTGAGAATTAACCCCTTTATACTCTTACGCATTTTAAATATGTTTTCTGTTATAATATTCTTTCTTCCTTTTCTTTTCATTGATTTAAGAATATCATCACTTATATGTTGAATTGGTATATCTACATATTTACAAACTTTGTCGTTTATTGCTATCTCATTAATGATTTCATCTGTAATTTCTTCCGCATAACTGTAAAGTATTCTTATCCACTGAATTCCACTTATTTTAGAGATTTTATTAATCAACGTATGTAATTTTTTTTCACCATATAAATCAATTCCATATCTAGTAGTATCTTGAGCAACTAAAATAATTTCCGTGCAACCATGTTCACTTAGATCCTTTACTTCTTGTAGTATATTTTCCATATTTCTACTTCTATATTTACCGCGAATATTAGGTATAGCGCAATATGTACAAGCATTATCACAACCCTCAGAAATTCTAACATAAGCAGAGTATGTTCCTGTAGTTAATACTCTTTGTCCTTCATTAATATTATCATCACTATAATTAAAATGTTGTACTTTAATATTTTTTGAAAGAACCTCCTCTATACTACTTAGTAACTTGTTATAATCGTTAACTCCAAGCATTATATCAAGCTCAGGCATTAGTTCAAGTAAATCTGCACCATAACGCTGAGTAAGGCACCCCGTTGCAATAAGTACTGTGCATTTATATTTCTTTTTGTATTCTGACATTTCTAGAATGGTGTCTATTGATTCTTGTTTTGATGATTCTATGAACCCACAAGTATTCACTAAAATTATATTTGCTAGTTTAGGATCATTTGTCATATCATATTTTCCACTTAAACTGCTTATTACAATCTCACTATCAATTCTATTTTTATCACAGCCTAAATTTATAACTCCAACTTTTAATTTTTCCACCAGTCATCCTCCTTGTTAGTCAACCTAGGAAAATCACATTTATCAACTATTATTCTCATTACTTTAATCAAGATATAAACAATAGCTAATAATTATTATCTTCCTACATTAGTACACATAAATAATTGTAAATGTGATTCACAAATTAAACAAGTGTATTTACAATTTTTCTTTCAAAAATTTATTTTATTACCCCTTTAACTCACTAGCACTTAATAATATTTCTCTAGGTTTACTTCCATTTCTACCTGAAATAATTCTACGTTCCTCCATTTGTTCTATAATTCTTGCTGCTCTATTATAACCTATTTTTAGCTTCCGTTGCAATAAGGAAGTGGAGGCTTGACCATTTTCTACTACTATTCTAATTGCTTCATTTAATAATTCATCAATAGCATTATCATCATTTTTATTGTCTGTGCTACTTTCTATTTCATCTATAATTTCTTTTTCATAATTTACCTCTGCCATCTGATCCTTTATAAAATTAACAACTCGCTCAACTTCTTCTTCTGATACAAAAGCTCCTTGTATTCTAATTGGTTTAGGCTCTCCAACCGGATAAAAAAGCATATCACCTTTCCCAAGCAATTTTTCTGCACCAGCTGAATCCAAAATTGTTCTTGAATCTATCTGACTTGAAACTGCAAAGGATATTCTTGAAGGTATATTAGCCTTTATAACACCTGTAATAACATCAACAGATGGTCTCTGAGTCGCTATTACTAAATGCATTCCCGCTGCTCTTGCCATCTGTGCGAGTCTTCCAATGTATTCTTCTACATCATTTGCACAAACCGTCATTAGGTCAGCTAACTCATCAATTATAATAACAATCCAAGGTAATTTTTTTTCAACTATCCCTTTATGTGCGAGTTCATTATATCCTTCAATACTTCTCACATTATTCTCGGCAAAACTCTTGTATCTTCTTGACATTTCATTTACAGCCCAATTTAAAGCACCCGCAGATTTTTTCGGGTCAGTTACAACTGGTATTAATAAATGTGGAATTCCATTATAAATATTTAATTCAACAACTTTAGGATCAATTAATAATAGCTTAACATCCTCTGGAGAATACTTATAAAGCAAACTTATTATCAATGAGTTTATACAAACACTCTTGCCTGAGCCTGTTGCCCCTGCTACTAGCAAATGCGGCATTTTTGTTAAATCCGATACAACGCAATTACCCCCTATGTCTTTGCCAAGGCTGAATGATAAATTTTTGTTAGTTGCTGTAAACTCATTAGACGCTATAACTTCTCTTAAGTATACGGCGCTTAGTTCTTTGTTTGGAACCTCTATGCCCACAGCCGCCTTACCTGGTATTGGCGCTTCAATCCTTACCCCCGATGAAGCTAGATTGAGTGCAATATCGTCTGCTAAATTAACAATTTTACTTACCTTAACACCAGCATTTGGTTGAAGCTCGAATCTAGTCACTGATGGTCCTTTAGTAACTTGAATAACCTTAGCTTCAACTCCGAAGCTACTTAATGTCTCTTGTAGCTTATTTGCGCTACTCAGCAATTCCTTTTTATCATTTTTATTCATAACAGAAGTAGTATTTTCATTTAATAAATCTATGGTTGGATATTCATATTTATAATTTTGATTTGTGCTTGAATTATTTAATTGAATTTCTTTCTCTAGCTCTTGTTTAATAGAATTATCTACATGACTTTCTTTTGATCCTCGGGAGCTTCCAGTTTTAATATTATCATTAGTTTCCTCTTTATTTATGACATCCTCATCAGATGCAATTTCATTTGATTTTATAAAATCAATTATCTTAATCTTATTGCTGATATTTTTGATGAATTTATTTTTCTCATCACTAGAAACTGTTAATTCTTCTTGCTTATCGTTATTCTCAATATATAACTCTTTACTAGCATTTTCCTTATTAGCTTTACTCGCCATAAATTTATCTTTTAGATTAAAAAAAGTATCTTGTAATGATATGTTTAATATTATAATTAAGCATATAACATAAATAGCAATAAAGATTATGCAACTTCCTACAACACCAAATAATGTCTTCATAGTCACATCAATTGAATAACTAATAATCCCACCATGTAGAACACTTTTTGAATTGTATATTTTATTTATTCCTAGCAAAAAGTTTCCTTTATCATAATACTTATCTAAAGTTAGCATTTGTATAAATAACAATGTATTAATTATACAAAGTACTATTCCGTAAAATTTCTTACTAAAATTTATCTTACCTTTCTTACTAATATAACAAACACCAATAAATATTATAAGAAACGGTGAAAGATATGCACCAACCCCTAGTATTGCAAAAAGTATATTATTAATAAAATTGCCAATCATTCCAGTTGCAGATCCCGAGCTTGAAATTATAGTTGAAAATATACTTAATAAAATTAATATTCCTATTGTAATTAATATAATTCCAAAAATTTCACTATTAGCATTTACACTACTTGTTACTTTAGATTTAGTTTTTTTCCTAGCCAAAGTATCACCTCTATTCTTATTAGTTCTATTCTTATTATTTCTACAAAATTTATGAATTTCCTTTAACCATCTTTATAATTATAAATGATTTTTAAATTAATTCAATAGAAACTGTTTCATCCATTCTACTTTGAGTAATATAAAACGATAAAAATAGATATAAATAGGCCATACCTCCTATTTATATCTACCTTTATTGTTTATCTATCATCTCATTTAATTTTGATAAGGCTTCACTAATGCCACCAACTGCATCTATTAACCCATTGTCAACTGCTTGTTTCCCTATGAGTATAGTACCCATATCATTTAAAAGCTCATCAGTTTGAAGCATTAGTCTATTTACAGTTTCCTTATCAATCTTAGAAGTTCTAATAATAAACTCTGTTATTCTTTCCTGCATCTTGTTGAAATATTCAAAAGTTTGAGGTACCCCAATTATTAAACCATTCATTCTTATAGGATGAATTATCATAGTTGCAGATGGAGAAATAAATGAGTACTTAGCTGCCGTTGCCAGTGGTATACCTATTGAATGGCCACCTCCAACCACTAGTGATACAGTAGGTTTACTTACGCTTCTAATCATCTCAGCTATAGCAAGGCCTGCTTCTACATCCCCTCCTACTGTATTTAGAACTATAAGAATACCTTTTACTTTTTCATCTCTCTCCATAGCAATAAGTTCTGGAATAACATGTTCATATTTAGTGGCTTTAGTTTGTGGAGATAACATCATATGTCCTTCTATTTGACCTATAATAGGTAAAACTTGAATTTTATCATCCTGAGTTGGAATATTAGTCGTCCCTAGTTCTTTAATATTTTCGACCTCTTCATTCGAACCACTTTTGTTACTTTCAGTTTTTAACATTTGCATTCCTCCTAATCCATTTTATTTTGTGCATTAAGAGAAACTATATACATTTTTTATCCTAATTTAAATTCCTTATGCAAAGCATTAATTGCTTTTTCAACATATCCTGTTTCTACAAGACACCATATAGTCATATGCGAATCTGCTGTTTGAAGTACTTCAATATTTTCCCTAGTCAATGCTTTAAGTATTCTAGCCATAACACCAGGTATTCCTCTCATTTTCGAACCTATAATTGAGAGTTTGCTACAATTCTTCATAAAAGAATATGACATATTAAGTTCTTTTATTAAATGAGTAAATTTAGTAAAGTCCTTTTCATCAATAGTAAATATTTTTTCCTTAGGAAAAACATTTATTAAATCTATGCTTATAAGATTTTGAGCTAAAATATCAAAGAGGTCATCATAGCTAGAACCTGGGCTTTTACATATTTTTATCTGGACCCTATTGTTCATATGTGTAATACCTGTAATTATATTTTCTAAGGACTCACTACCCATATTACTAATTATCGTTCCATCGCACTCATTCATAGTATTTTTTATTACCATTGGTATATTGTATTTTCTAGATATCTCAACTGCTCTCGGGTGAATCACCTTGGCACCTTGATCTGCAAATTGAAAAATTTCATCGTAGCTTATTTCCTTTATTAAAGTTGCATCAGAAACTATTCTAGGATCAGCCGTCATAATCCCATCTACATCAGTGTATATTTGAGTCTCTAAGGCATTAAGAGCTGCCCCTAGCATTGCAGCAGTAACATCACTTCCGCCTCTCCCAATAGTCGTAACATAGCCTTTTTCATCCATGCCTTGAAATCCTGCTACTACAGGAGTTTTCCCTTTTCCTAAAATATCCAGTATCCTTTTTGTGTCAACATTAAGTATTGCTGCGTTTGTATAATTACCATCAGTAATTATACCTGCTTGTCCTCCTGTTAAAGGCACTGCATCAATTTTATTTTTATTTAATTCATTACACATTATTACAGTACTTATAGTTTCACCACAACTCATTAAAAGATCAACTGCTAACGGATTCATAATTTTTAGACTCTCATCAACCAATGACAAAAGCGTATCTGTAGCATACGGTTCACCTTTTCTTCCCATTGCAGATACAACAACCACTGGGGAATATCCTTGAGCTTTTGCATTTAAAACTTTGCTTGCTACAAGCCTTCTTTTCTCCTCGCTAGAAACAGATGTACCTCCAAACTTTTGAACTAATATTTTCATTTCTATCCTCCAAAATTAGATATGAGATTTTTTTAGAAATTCATTATCAACATCAATTATTATAGTTCTAGATCCAATTTTTTTAACATAATCCCATGGTACCTCAATGACATCATTATTTCGAAAGAAACTAAATTTTGAACTACCTTCATTTATAATCAAAAATTTTAAAAGACCATTCTCATCAATAACTACATCATTATTACCTAAATTGCTATATTTATCACCATCATTAATATTGATAATTTCATATCTTTCCATTTCACTATATAGCTTTATATTATCTTCCATGCATTCATCTCCTTAATAACATTCATAAAATAATTCTCATAAAATGATATGGAATATATTAAGGAGTTATGCATGATTTTTATGTTTTTATAAATAAATTTATTTATCTAAGGAAATAATTTCACCTTCAAAAACGTCTTTAAGCATTTCTTTTTCTTTGCCTACGTATGCTGAATTTATTATACCTTTTTTGAAAGTCTTTTCCATCACAGAGTTTACCCTTGCCATATCTATTTCATTAATTTTTCGTAATACGTCTTCCGGTGTATTAATTTTATTCAAAAACATTACAGATCTACCATTGCTAAACATTCTACTACTTGTGCTCTCAAGCCCTAGGATATAGCTACCCTTTAACTGCTCTTTAGCTTTACTTAATCTTTCTTCATCAATTCCAAGTTTAGCAAAATTACTAACTTCTTCTTTTATTGCATCAATAGCAACTTTCGCATTAATTGGACTAAGCCCTGCGTAAATACTTACAACTCCGGTATTCTTAAACGCAGATATATAACAATAAATTGAATAACATACACCTAGCTCTTCACGTATTTTTTGAAATAAACGTGAGGATGCTCCTCCTCCTAGTATATTACTTAATAATATTAATGTATATGTATCGTCATTACCAAGCTCTATACCAGGAATTCCTAAGCTTACATGAAGTTGTTCAATATCTTTTTTTCTAAAATAATGTTTACTTAATATTTCTGGGCTACTGTACTCGGTTATCTTTTTATTCTTGCAACGCCATTTACCAAAATATTTTTCAACAAGAGTTTTTATGTTTTTCATATCAAATTTACCAGAAATAGATATAACTGAATTTTCTGGTATGTAGTATGAGTCTATATAATCTATAATAATTTTTCTACTGAAAGATTTCACAGTGTCCATTGTTCCTAAAATAGGCAACGAAATAGAATCCGTATCCCAAATTGCTTTTGTATGTAAATCCGATAAAACATCTTCTGGTGAATCCTCACTCATATTTATTTCTTCAACAATTACGCCTTTTTCTTTTTCAATATCCTCTTCTAAAAAATTACTATTAAAAAGCATATCTGACAGAATATCTAATGATAATTGTAAATGTGTGTCTAATGCTTTTACATAAAAACACGTAGCTTCCCTGCCTGTAAATGCATTTATTTGACCACCTACATCTTCAATATCTTCAGCGATTTGTTTTGCAGATCTTGCTGGCGTTCCTTTAAAAAGCATATGTTCAATGAAATGTGAAATTCCACTGTTATTTATATTTTCATTTCTTGATCCATTTTCCACCCACAAGCCTACACTTACAGAATTTACATATTCAATATTTTCAACTACAACTCTTAACCCATTATCCAACTTAAATAAATTATACATATGCGATCTCCTTAATGAGAATTTATATTTAATATGTGCATATTAGCGTAATATTATTAAAAAAAATAAAAAGGCATCTAAGCCCTTCTATTATTACTCATTATCTTTTTTTTCATTCTCTTTTTTTTCATTTTCACTATCTTTAATCGCGTCTCTTCTTGAAAGATTAACTCTTCCCTGATTATCTATCTCCATTACTTTAACTAATATTTCATCACCAACTGCAACAATATCTTCTACTTTATTTACTCTAGCAAAATCAAGTTTAGATATATGCACAAGACCTTCTTTATTAGGTAGTATTTCAACAAAAGCTCCAAAAGCAGCAATTTTTGTTACTTTTCCTAAATATATTTCTCCTACTTTAACCGATTTAGTTAGCTCTTCAATAATTTTTACAGCTTTATTTGCACTAACGCTATCGCTAGACATAATTACGATTTTTCCATCATCACTAGTATCTATTTTAACACCGGTTTCTGCTATAATTTTCTTTATAGTTGCTCCGCCTTTACCTATTACATCGCGAATCTTGTCAGGTGCTACATTTAGAACATACATTCTAGGAGCATATGCTGACATTTCACTTCTTGGTGCTGGTATACATTCGTTCATTTTTTCTATTATATGAAATCTAGCTTTCTTAGCATCTATAATTGCTGTTTTAATACAGTAATTAGATAATCCATGAAGCTTTGTGTCAACTTGTATAGCTGTAATGCCTTTAACAGTTCCAGCTACTTTAAAGTCCATATCACCAAAGAAATCTTCTATTCCCTGAATATCAGTTAATACTTTTTCTTTAGATAAGTCATCATTTGTTATTAGTCCCATAGCAATACCTGCTGCAGGTCTTTTAATTGGAACTCCAGCATCTAACAATGCTAAAATACTTGCACTAACGCTCGCTTGAGATGTTGAGCCATTAGAACTTAATACTTCTGATACCACACGAATTGCATATGGAAAATCTTCTACTGATGGTAAAAGTGGTTCAACTGCTTTTTCTGATAATGCACCGTGACCAATTTCACGTCTTCCAGGTCCACGCATTGGTTTAGTTTCTCCTACACTATAAGCTGGAAAATTATAATGATGCATATATCTTTTAGTGTCTTCATCACCTATTCCGTCTAATATCTGAGCTTCTTTTAATGCTCCAAGTGTTGCAACTCCAAGTACTTGAGTAAGTCCTCTTGTAAAAAGACCTGTTCCGTGAGTTCTTGGAAGTATTCCTACTTCACAACTTATTTTTCTAACTTCATCAAAAGCTCTTCCATCTGGTCTTCTATTTTCATTTAACATCATATTTCTAACTATTTGTTTTTGAATATTGTAAAAAATCTCACCTATATCTGATTTTTTATCAGGGTATTTTTCACTAAATTCAACACTAATTTTTTCTTTTATCTCATCAACCATTAAATTTCTCTCATCTTTATCAGTTATGTACATTGCTGTCTTTACCATATCAAACGAGAAATTTTTAACTTCATTTTGAAGAGTTTCATCTATTTTAGCGAATACAGGAATATTTTTTTTCTTTCCAAATTTAGCTACTGCTTCTTCTTGGAAAGCTACTATTTCTTTACATGCTTCAAAAGCAAAGTCGATTGCAGCTATCATTACATCTTCAGCTATTTCGTCTCCACTAGCTTCTATCATTGTCACGTTGTCTTTTGTTGCGCAAACAGTAAGTTTCATAGAACTTGCGTTTCTCTCGCTCTGTGTAGGACTTAATATGAATTTATCATCAATAAGGCCAACTGAAACTGTTGCAACAGCATCCGTAAAAGGTATACTTGATATACATAATGCAAGTGAAGCTGCGTTCATAGCAAGTATTTCAGGTGAATTATCTTGTTCAACTGATAATACAGTACAAACAATTTGAACATCATTTTTATAACCTTTAGGGAATAATGGTCTTAAAGGCCTATCAATACCTCTTGCAGTTAAGATTGCTCTTTCTGATGGTCTTGCTTCTCTTTTTATGAAGCCACCTGGAATTTTACCAACGGCATAAAGTTTTTCTTCATATTCTACACTTAGTGGAAAGAAATCAATACCGTCTCTTGGTTTTTCTGATGCATTTGCATTAACTAAAACTACTGTTTCTCCATAACTCATGAATATAGCGCAGTCTGATAACATTCCAACCTTACCATATTCAATTTTAAGAGTTCTGCCTGCTACAGTAGTTTCCATAATATGAATCATATATTTGCCTCCCCTAAATTTATACTAACATTATTAGATAATTGTATATATTCTTTTTCTAACCTAAAATAACAGAGCGGCAAAGCCGCTCTGAATTACTTTCTTAGTCCAAGTTCTGCAAGAATTGCACGATATCTTTCGATATCTTGATTCTTTAAGTAACCTAACATTCCTTTTCTTTGTCCAACCATCATTAATAGACCTCGTCTAGAATGGTGATCTTTTTTATGAACTTTCAAATGTTCATTTAGTTCTTGGATTCTTGCAGTAAGTAGTGCTATTTGCACTTCTGGAGAACCAGTATCTCCTTCATGTCTTGCATGTTTTACCATAATTTCTTGTTTTGTAGCCTTTTCCATTTTACAACACCTCCGAATATAATCCCCATATTCCAAGTACACCGTTGGTGATTCGGTGAACTTAGCATAAGGTTCAAATCAATTATAACAAACTAACATTAAATTGTAAATTAATTTTTACATCTTAACACTTATTTTTCTATCTTTTGATTTATTGCATAATTCTTATCCTTTAAAAGTTGTAGCTTTAGTTCATCAATAGTCTTAAATTTAACTTCATCTCTTATTCTGTTTATAAAATGTATTTTAACTACCTCACCGTAGATTTGTTTATCAAAATCTAAAATAAACGTCTCTACTGATAATTTACCGCCTTCTACAGTAGGATTATACCCTATATTGGTTATAGCTTTATAAAAGTGATTCTCGTACTCAACTATAGTGTAGTATACTCCACCCTTAGGAAGAATATATTTTTTATCGTAATTTAAATTTATAGTTGGAAATCCAATAGTTCTACCAAGTTGTTTCCCTTTTATTACCTTACCAATAGCAGTGTGCGGCCTCCCTAAAAGTTCATTGGCTTTTATGATACTACCCTCATCTATGAGATGACGGATTATCGAACTACTAACAACTTCATTGTTAATAGTAATTGCTTCACAAACATATAGTTTATATCCTAATATACTACTATAGGATTTGATCATTTCTACATCACCTAAATTTTTATAACCAAATCTGTAATTAAAACCAACAACTATTCCCTTTGCATTATACAAATTCACCATGTTTTTTATGAACTCTTCCGGGGTTATCTTCATAAAATTCTTATCAAAATTAACTAAATTAACTATATCGATACCAGTTTCTTCTAATAAGTTTACTTTGGTTTCATTATCCATTATTAACTTTGGGCATATTTCTTTGTTTATAACCGATAAAGGGTGGTTTTCAAAGGTACAAATCATGCTTTTAGCATTATTCTCCCTTGCGAGTTCTACAGTTTTATTTATCAGAGACATATGACCTAAATGAAGTCCATCAAAACTTCCTAAAGCAATATACGTTGGATATTCAAGTTTTGTTTTAAAATTATCTTTTATAACTACCATTCTCATATACTCCTATATAAATGATTTTATTAACCTAACACCATCATTACTTTTATCAGCTATTCCAATAAAATCATTTTCATTATTATATATACTATACATAGTGTCTTCCTCAAATCGCTTGGCTAATGCTTTATCTTTTACTACAACACCATTTAATAAAAACTTTACAAACCTATCGTCTATAGTAATTTTAGTATTATTTTGAAAGATTTTTTCTATAGGCATAATGTGTTTGTTAATATTTTCTTTGTTTAATTCCTCTATATTTATTGCATCTTCAATATGAAATTGACCTGTAGCAGTTCTTTGCAGATTCCACATCATTCCACCACATTTTAAAAGTTCACCGATATCATAACATAAACTTCTAATGTATGTACCCTTAGAACATTTAACCGTAAATTTTGCGTATGGCGACTCTAAACTTGTGATATCTATTTTATAAATCGTTATAGGCCTTGCTTGTCTTTCTATTTCTATTCCAGCCCTTGCTAATTCATAAAGTTTTTTTCCATTAACCTTTAGTGCTGAGTACATAGGTGGAATTTGTTTTATTTCTCCAACAAATGAATTAATAGCCCTTGTAATTTCCTCATCACTTGCTAATACTTCACTTTCACTTAAGATCTTACCTTCTCTATCGTAAGTATCTGTAGTTACTCCTAATTTTAACTCAACTTCGTAAATTTTAAAATCACCCATTATATAGTCAATAGCCTTTGTTGCTTTTCCAATGCAAACAGGCAAAACCCCGCTAGCCTCAGGATCTAGAGTACCAGCGTGGCCTACTTTTTTTATATTACTTATTTTTCTTATTGTGCGAACTACATCAAAAGAAGTAATCCCTGTAGGTTTAAACACATTTATTATACCATTCATTTTATCAACTCTTTTTCTATAATTTCTATCAATTTAACTTTAATATCATCAAAATTTTCCTGAGTATAAAAGCCTGAAGCTTTAATATGTCCCCCACCGTTAAAACCTTCTGCAATTTTGCTTACATCTACTAAAAATTTAGATCTTAAACTCACTTTAACCCCATCATCAAATTCTTTTATTAGAATACCAACTTCAACAGTATCAATAGAAACGCCAAAATCAATAACTTCTGATGTATCTGCATCTTCCAATTCATATTTTTCAAGCACATTTTTAGATATATACATAATGGAGACCTTACCACTAAGTTCTAATGTCATATTACTAATAACTTCTCCACAAAACTTTATTTTATTAAATTTCTTATTTTCAAAAATTATTCTGTATATATTACTAAAGTCTATACCTGTATTAATAAGCTTGCCAGCAATGTTATGAGTTAAATCCGTAGTATTTGAATGTCTAAAACATCCAGTATCAGTAAGTATCGATGTGTACAAACATGTGCTTATTTCTTTATCTAATTCTACACTAAGAAGTTTAAGCAATTCATATACAATCTCTCCAACTGCTGAAGCTTTTACATCAACAAAATTTATGTCTCCATATAAATCATTAGACAAGTGGTGATCTATATTAATCAATTCATACTTCTTCTTTTGTAATTGTAAATCTGCATTAATTCTTTTAAAATTCCCACAATCTAGCACTATAACGCACTCAGTATCTACAAGTGGCTGACTTTTTTCACCATTAATTTCATTTGAACATGGCAAAAAAGAAAAAGTTTGTGGAATAACTTCTTTTGAAATTATATACACATCCTTTTTCAATTTCCTAAGTCCAATAAGTAAAGCAAGTGCGCTACCTAATGAATCCCCATCAGGAGAAGTATGAAAAGTAATAGCAATTTTTTTAAACAAAATTATTTTTTCAACAATATCGTTAATCTTCATCGCTATTTTCTTCTGTAGCATCTTCTTCATTTATATCATCCATATTTTTTTCATGTTCATTTTTTTCGTTATCTTTATCCTTTATTTGATGAAAAATAGTTTCTAAATGTATAGCACGTTCTATAGTTTCATCTACCTCTATGATAACTTGAGGAACATGTCTAAGTTTAACATGAGCCCCAATTTCTTTTCTCATAAGTCCAGTTGAACTTTTAAGTGCTTGAATTGTTTCTTTCTTAGCAAGTTCATTACCGAATATACTAACATATATTTTTGTATAACTTAGGTCTTTTGTTGTGTCTACTTTTGTAACACTTACCATAGCACTTAACCTTGGATCCTTTATCTTGTTTTGAATTGTATTGCTTACATCTTTTTTTATTTCTTCATTTATTCTACCATTTCTATAACTAACCATACAACCCACTACTCCTTATACTTAAGCCAATTTTGGTTTTACTTCTTCCATTATGAATGCTTCAATAATGTCGCCTTCTTTAATATCATTGAATTTTTCTACACTTAATCCACATTCATATCCAGCAGCAACTTCTTTTGCATCATCCTTAAATCTCTTTAATGAAGCTAATGTTGATTCAGTTATAACTATACCATTTCTAAGTACACGTACACTACTACTTCTAGTAATCTTACCAGTAAGTACATAAGATCCTGCTATTGTTCCAACATTAGAAACTTTATATATTTGTCTTATCTCAACTCTACCTAAAACAACTTCTTTATATACAGGATCAAGCATTCCAAGCATTGCAGCTTTTATGTCGTCAAGAGCATCATAAATTATTCTGTAGGTTTTAATTTCCACGCCCTCTTTTTCTCCTATTGTTGCTGCATTATTATCAGGTCTTACATTGAACCCTATAATTATTGCATTTGATGCAGCTGCAAGTACAACATCTGTTTCTGTAATAGCTCCAACTCCGGAATGAATAACTCTTACTTTAACATTGTCAGTAGATAATTTTTCAAGCGATTGTCTAACTGCCTCTACAGATCCTTGAACATCAGCTTTAACAATTACGCCAAGTTCTTTAACAGATCCCTCTTGTATTTGACTATATAAGTTTTCCATGGAAACTCTATTACTAGCTTGAAAATGTTCTTCTCTTAAATTAGTTTTTCTAGTTTCAGCCATATTTCTTGCAGTTTTCTCATCTTTAACTACATTAAATCTATCCCCAGCAGCTGGCACATCAGATAATCCAAGTATTTCTACTGGTATAGAAGGTCCTGCTGATTTGATTTTTTTACCCTTATCATCAAACATTGCTCTTATTCTTCCATAAGTTGAACCAACTATTATAGAATCTCCAGTTTTAAGAGTACCGTTTTGTACAAGTAATGTAGCAAGTGGGCCACGACCTTTATCAAGTTTACCTTCTATTACAGTTCCTTTTGCTTTTCTCTTAGCATTTGCTTTAAGTTCTAACATTTCTGCTGTAATTATTACCATTTCAAGTAGTGTATCAATACCTTCTTTAGTATGAGCTGACACTGGAACGCATATAGTATCTCCGCCCCAATCTTCTGCTACAAGACCAAATTCTGTTAATTCTTGTTTAACTTTATCTGGATTAGCTCCTGGTCTATCTATCTTGTTAATAGCAACTATTATTGGTACCTTAGCAGCTTTACAATGATTTATAGCTTCTTCAGTTTGTGGCATAATGCCATCATCGGCTGCTACAACAAGTATAACTATATCTGTTATTTGCGCACCTCTTGCTCTCATAGCAGTGAATGCTTCATGACCTGGTGTATCTAAAAATGTAATTTTTTCACCCTTAATATCAACAGTGTATGCTCCTATATGTTGGGTTATTCCGCCAGCTTCTGATTCTGTAACTTTAGATTTTCTAATGCAGTCAAGTAGTGATGTCTTGCCGTGATCAACATGACCCATAACAGTAACAACAGCTGGTTTTTTATCTGTGTCTGCTTCACCTTCAAATTCTTCAATATCTTCTTCATCCGCAATTTTTCCTTCTTCTGCGTCTCTGAGTACTGCAAGTGCACCATATTTTTCTATAACTTTTTCAGCTGTAGCAAAATCAATTTCTTGGTTCATTCCAGCCATAACACCAATAAAAATAAGTTGTTTTATAACTTCAACATAAGGTCTCTTTAATGTATCAGCTAAGTCTTTAACAGTAATAGTACTGTCAATTACTACAACCTCATCATCTATTGCTTCAACGCTATTGTTCCCATTACTTTCATCTCTACCTTTTCTACCTCTTTTTCTAATTACAACTTTATTAGCATCTTCATTAGCTAGGTTTTCATAGTGTTCTACTGTTTCGTTTTTATTGTCCTTAAGTCCTGAATTTTCATCATTATAAAGTTCCTTTATTAATTCAGCATCCTCTTCCTCAATAACACTCATATGATTTTTGGCCTTTATACTAAACTCTTCAAATAGTACATTAATTAATTCCTTACTTGACACTTCTAACTCTTTTGCTAATTCATATATTCTGACTTTTGCCAAATCATTCACCCCCGAAATTTAATTTATTCATTATCTTCGTCTTTTTTTTCTTTTATTTCTATACTCTCATTATCTTCATTCCATAAACTTAATAGCTTATTACTCATTTTTTTATCATTAACGCACAAAACATTAATCTCTTCTCTTCCAAGGCACTTACCTAAAGTCTCATTAGATACTCCTTCTATAAGAGGTATAACATTTTTAATCGCAAATCTTTTAAACTTATCTTTAGTATTAGTAGAACTTTCCTCAGATAAAATTATAAGGGTTCCTCTCCTATGCGATAGCGCATCTTCACATTGGTTGTAACCTTCAATAAGTTTTCCCGCTTTTTTAGTTAAACCTAAAAATTGAAAAAATTTATTATTCATGATCTATCTCATCCTTTAGTTTACCATAAATTTCTTCGCTTATTTTCCCGCCTAAATTCCGCTCTAATCTTTTTGTCTTAAAAGATTTTTCAAAGCATTCTATGCTCTTACAAATATATGCACCTCTACCCGGCTTTTTTCCAGTTAAATCTACAGATATTTCTCCTTCTTTACTATTAACTATGCGTAATAATTCTTTTTTGCTTTTCATTTCCATACAACCCGTGCACATGCGCTGAGGTATTTTTTTAACTTTCATAAAGCGTCACCTACTCCTGTGTAATAGTTTCAATTACTTCATTTTCAACATCTTCCATCTTATATTGTGCTTGAGTTCTACTTTTAATATCAATTTTCCAACCTGTTAGTCTTGCAGCCAGTCTAACATTTTGACCTTCTTTTCCGATAGCTAAAGATAATTGATTATCTTCCACTATAACCTTTGCAGATTTAGAGTTTTCTTCAACTATTACATTCAATACTTTAGCTGGACTTAAAGCGTTTGAAATATACTCTTCTGATTTTTTGCTCCATTTTATAATATCTATCTTTTCATTTCTTAATTCATTAACTATATTTTGAACTCTAATACCTTTTGGCCCAACACAAGCTCCCATAGCATCAACATTTTCATCATTAGAATATACTGCGATCTTAGTTCTTGAACCTGCTTCCCTTGAAATACTTTTTATTTCAACGATTCCACCAAAAACTTCTGGCACCTCAAGTTCAAATAAACGTTTTACAAGACCTGGATGAGTTCTTGACACTCCTATTTGAGCACCTTTAGTAGTATTTTTAACCTCAACAATATATAGTTTCAATTTTTCATTGAAATTATATTCTTCGCCAGGCATTTGCTCCGTTGCGCCAAGTACAGCTTCAATTTTACCTAAGTCTATAAATACGTTACCTCTATCTTTTCTTATAACGCTTCCAGTAATAATATCAAATTCTTTGGTTATGAATTCATTGTATATTATATTTCTTTCAGCTTCTTTGATTCTTTGTATAACTACTTGTTTTGCAGATTGCGCCGCTATTCTACCAAATTTTCTTGGAGTAACTTCAATGTCAACAATATCACCAATTTGATATTTAGGACTGTATTCTTTAGAATCTTCAAGTGTTATTTCATTAACATCTTCGGCTACTTCTTCTACAACTGTTTTTTGACCATAAACGTGTATGTCACCTGTTTCTCTATTCATTGTTACTTTTACATTTTGGCTTGCATTAGATAACGTAGCAAAATTCTTCTTATAAGCTGCAACTAATGCATCTTCAATAGTTTCAAAAAGTAAATCTTCACTGATTCCCTTTTGGTCTACAATTTCTCTCAATGCTTCAATAAAATCCTGATTCATATTAACTTCCTCCTTACAGCACCGGTTTCAAACTCACAATGGAAATCTTTTCTCTTGGAATAGATATATTATCTCCATCATATTGAATTTCTATTTGTACATCAGAAAATCCTAATAAATTGCCCTCAAGCTTTTTAACGCCTTCATACAGACTATTTAAATTAACTAGTACATTTTGGCCTATGTATTTTTCTAGGTGATTGTCATTGTATAAAATTCTTTCAATTCCTGGAGAAGATACTTCTAAACAATAACTATCAGTTATTGGATCCTCTACATCCAATATTTCACTTATTCCTCTGCTTGTTTTTTCACAATCTTCTAAAGATATTCCATTAGAACTATCTATATAAATCCTCAGGTAATTTTCTCCTGCTTCTTTTACATATTCCAAATGATATAATTCACAATTATTTTTTCCCACTATTGGCAGAGCCATTTTTTTGAGTTTTTGCAACAAGGTATCATTTCTCATTTTAACACCCTCCTTTTATTAGTATTTTCTACAATTATTAGCATAATTATACATAATATTATAATTAAAACGCAACCATGAGTTGCGTTTCAATAAATATGAGAGTAGGCGGGCCTACTCTCATACAATAAAATTACCAAAGGTAACTAATATATATTATTCTATCATATAAAATTTGCTAATTCAAGGGTTAATTGCATTTCTCTAAAAAAACGACAACTGATTTGTATCAGGAAGCCCTTTTAAACACCCATGTTTATCTAATGATTCAATAACTGTTTTAGAAATTTTGCAGCGAATTCTCAAATCTTCTTTTGATATAAACTCACCTTCTAGTCTTACTAGTACTATACTCTTAGCAGCATTTTCACCTACACCTTCAAGTCCACTTAATGGTGGTCTTATTGAATCATCTTCAATTGTAAATTTAACTGCCTCTGATTTATATAAATCTACATTTAATAACTTTATCCCTCTTTTAAACATTTCATAAGATAACTCAAGTGCTGTAAGCAGTCCTTTTTCTTTGTTTCCTATATCCTTACCTAGTGCCGCTAGTTCATCCATTTTTATCTTTATTGCACTCTCACCTTTTGAAATCAAATTAGCATCAAAGTCATCTGCTCTTATAGTAAAAAACGTAGCATAATATTCCTTTGGAAAGTAAACCTTATAGTATGCTATTCTTACAGCCATCATTACATATGCTACTGCATGTCCTTTAGGAAACATATACTTTATCTTTTTACATGACCCAATGTACCAATCCGGCACGTCATGTTCTCTCATTACTGCCTCATCATCTTCAGTAAGACCTTTACCTTTTCGTACTTTCTCCATTATAGTAAAAGCAGTCTTAGGTTCAAGATTTTTTTGTATTAGATAAACCATAATATCATCTCTTGTAGAAATACAATCCTTAAGTGTAGTAAATCCTTCTTTAATATAATATTGTGCGTTATTAATCCATACGTCTGTACCATGTGATAGTCCAGAAATTCTAACTAAATCCGAAAAGGATTTAGGTTGCGTATCTAAAAGCATTTGTTTAACAAATTTTGTACCAAACTCTGGAACACCATAACTTCCAACTTCGCAACCCAGTTCCTTGATAGTTAGCCCCAGTGCTGCAGGAGAAGTAAATAAGCTTATAACCTTAGCGTCAGAAAGTGGAATAGTCAGTGGGTCAAGACCTGTTAAATCTTCAAGCATTTTAAGCATTGTAGGGTCATCATGTCCAAGGATATCAAGTTTAAGGAGCCTACCACTTATGGAATGATAATCAAAATGTGTTGTAATAATATCTGAATTTGGGTCATCCGCCGGGTGTTGCACTGGGCAAAAATTATATATTTCATTGTCACTTGGTACAACCATTATTCCACCTGGATGCTGACCTGATGTTCTTTTAACCCCAGTGCAGCCCTGGACTAATCTCTCTATTTCTGCTTGTGGTACCATAATATCTTTTTCACCTAAGTATTTTTTCACATAACCATAAGCAGTTTTGTCAGCAATGGTTCCAATTGTTCCAGCCTTGAAAGTATGTCCTTTACCAAAGAGAACCTCTGTATACCTATGAATATCTGCTTGATTATCTCCTGAAAAATTCAAATCTATATCTGGCTCTTTATCCCCTTCAAACCCTAAAAAAGTTTCAAATGGAATATCATGACCATCTTTCACGTATAACGTGCCACAACTTGGACACTCTTTATCAGGTAAATCGGCACCTGAACCAACAGATCCATCTAAAATGAACTCACTTTTTTTGCAATTCGGACATACATAATGAGGAGGCAGACCATTTACTTCGGTTATATTAGACATATTAGCTGCAAAAGAAGAGCCAACTGAACCTCTAGATCCTACTAGATAACCGTCTGCAAGTGACTTTGCTACTAACTTTTCAGCTATTAAATAAAGTACGGCATACCCATTACCTATAATAGAGTTTAATTCCTTATCCAACCTTTTTTCAACTATATCCGGTAATATTTCCCCGTATATAGAATGAACTTTATCAGAGGTCATCTTTCGAATATCCTCTTCTGCACCTGGTATTGTAGGAGTAAACGTGCCATCAGGTATCGGTTTTATAACTTCAATCATATCTGCAATTTTATTTGGGTTATAAATAACAACCTCTCTACATTTTTTATCACCTAAATATGAAAACTCTTTTAACATTTCGTTAGTAGTTTTAAAATATAGTGGTGGTTGATCATCCGCATCTGAAAAACCTTTGCCGGCCATCAAAATTTTCCTAAAAACCTCATCTGACGGATCTAAAAAATGTACATCCCCTGTAGCAACAACTGGAAGATTGTTTTTCTCTCCTATATCACATATCTTTCTATTAATATCCATTAGTTCTTTTTCATCTTTTACGATACCATTTTTAATCATGAATTTATTATTTAGAAGAGGTTGTATTTCTAAATAATCATAAAATTTTATAATTTTTTTAAGTTCATCTTCAGATTTTCCTTGAAGCACTTCCTTATAAACTTGTCCAGCTTCACAAGCCGATCCAACTATAAGTCCTTCCCTATATTCTTCCACTAAAGTTTTAGGAAGCCTTGGTCTTCTATAAAAATAGTCTAAATTTGAAAATGAAATAAGCTTATACAGATTTTTAAGGCCTACAAGATTTTTAACCAAAATAATCACATGATAAGAATTGGCTTTCTTTACATTAAAATCTCCTAGGAATTCTTTATTCAAAGTATCTAAGTCTAGGATGTTTTTTTCTCTAAGTAAGCCAAAACAATGCAATAATATTTCCGCAGTCGCTTTAGCATCATCTACCGCCCTATGATGATTTTCAAGGGATATTCCCAAATGCTTAGCTACAACATTTAGTTTAAATGTTTTAAGGTCTGGAAGTAAATATTTGGCTAAAGGAATTGTATCCATAATTGCATTTTCAAACTTTAAATTGATCCTCTGCGAATTCTTTTTGATAAAAGATGCATCAAAGTCAGCATTATGGGCTACTACCACGCTACCGCTAGCAAATTCTAAAAATTTAGGAAGTATTTCTTCAATAGATTCTGCGCCTGCAACCATATCATTTGTAATTCCAGTAAGTTCTGTAATCTTATATGGAATGTCCATTTGCGGATTTACAAATTCATTAAATCTATCTACTATTTTCCCATTCTCGATTTTAACTGCACCAATTTCAGTAATTCTATCATTTTCGCTAGAAAGCCCTGTTGTTTCCAAATCAAAAACTACAAAGCTATCATCTAAACTTTCATTATGACTATTGACTACTATAGGTTGTCCATCATCTACTAGATAGCCCTCTACACCATATATAACTTTGATTTTATTCTTTTTAGCTGCATCCATAGCTTCTGGAAAAGCTTGAACTACACCATGGTCAGTTATTGCTACTGCCTTATGTCCCCATTTAGCCGCTCTTTCAACAAGTTTTGATGCTGGACTTATCCCATCCATAGCACTCATTTGTGTGTGCAAATGAAGTTCAACCCTTTTTTCACTTGCAGTATCCATTCTCTCTATTTTCTTAAGTTTTACTATATCCTTTGCCATTATAACAACTTCTTTTGCATAAGTGTCATAACTTGCTTCTCCACGCACCTTGCAAAAAAGTCCAACCTTAATTTCATCCATTATTTTTTCCACATCTTTAGGTTTTGGAAAACATTTCACGGTAATTGAACTCGAATAATCCGTTATATAAAACGTAATAATTATCCTACCAGTTTTTGTTTCAATAATTTTAATTTTAAAAATATCTCCACATATGCTGACAATTCCTGAAGCTTCATCTATCTCGTTTATTTCTATAGTATCACTTTTTATATTTCTACCCATTATAGTGTTTGCATCAGCAGCTTCATCTTTTCTAAATCCTGGCCTACTGAATTTATTATCTTTTTCATTGTTTTGGCCACTATTCGCAGGTTTATCTTTCTTTTCTGTACTAATATTTTTAATAATTTCTTTTATTATAACTTCATTTTCTTTCTCTTTTTTATCAAAGAAATCTTCTTTAGAAAGTGCGCTGTTATGTTCTAACTTAACCTGCGAATTAATTCCAAACATATCATTTATAGTATTCTTTATAAGAATCTCTATGTTTTTATCTCTTAAAATTTTGCACATAAAATCATTGCCACACTGAATTTTAAGCATTCCATTTTCAATTATCCTAGAAGATTTAAGTAAACTATCTTTACTTGATGGTTGTGAGGTTGCTATTACATTGACGACATCTAACCAAAATTTATCTTTAACATCTTCTAAAGTAGCGTTTGATACATCTCTGTAACAAACTAATTGTATATCTTCAAAACTACATAATCTTTTTGAAATAATATTTTTAATATGTAGTTTTTTATTATCATCTATATCATCAAAAGATTTTATTAGCACTCTTAATTTATTGCTTTTTTTAAGGTATTGTACTCTCAATACCTTAATATCATCTTTTAATGTTTCTTCATTTAAATTAAAATCATTTTTAAGCATCTCAGCTAAGCTGACATCCATTTGTATTCCTCCTGAAAAGACATTTTATAGTTTATCTATCTCACGAATAAGTTCTTCGACCAGTTCTTCTTCCTTAACAGTTTTAATTATTTCACCTTTTTTAAATATTAGGCCAACACCATTTCCACCAGCTATTCCAATATCCGCTTCTCTTGCCTCACCTGGGCCATTAACAACGCACCCCATAATTGCAATCTTTATATTCTTATTGCAATTTTTTAATCTTTCCTCTACTTCATTTGCAATTGCAATAAGATTAATTTGAGTTCTACCACACGTTGGGCATGATACAAATTTTATCCCATCATTTATATAACCTAATGATTTTAGAATCTCTATACCAACTTTAATCTCATCTAATACATCTCCAGTTAGAGATACCCTAATAGTATCGCCAATGCCTTGGGCTAGAAGTGCTCCAATGCCTATACTTGATTTTATTGTTCCTCGCCATGTAGTTCCAGCCTCAGTAACACCAAGATGCAGTGGATAGTTTACTTTGCTTGATAATAATTTGTAACTTTCAATCATCATAGGAACATCTGATGATTTTATAGAAATAACTATATCATAAAAATTCAAATTTTCTAATATTTCAACATGCCTTAACGCACTTTCTACTAGAGCCTCTGCGCATACATGACCATACTTTTCAAGAATATCCTTTTCTAACGAGCCTGAGTTTACACCAATTCTAATTGGAATCTTCTTAGCTTTAGCTGCGTCTGCAACTAATTTAATTTTGTCAACGCTTCCGATATTACCAGGGTTAATTCTTAATTTTGATATTCCATTTTCAATAGATTTTAAAGCAAGTCTATAGTCAAAATGAATATCTGCAACTAGCGGAATATGGATTCCACTCATTATGTTTTTAATAGCCTCTGCTGCCTCCATATCAGGCACCGCACAACGTACAATGTCGCACCCTGCTTTTTCTAGTTCAAGGATTTGATTTACAGTAGCATCTACGTCTCTTGTATCTGTATTTGTCATTGACTGAACTGCTACCTTTGAGTCCCCACCTATATATATATTCCCAATTTTAATCTTCCTTGTTTTTTTTAATTTCATAGTGTTCATCTCCTAGAATTTCATTGGGCTGACTATATCTTTAATGACTATAAACACCATAAATGCCATTAAAATCATAAATCCAATATAATTTACAATTCCAACTTTATTATCATCTAATTTCTTACCTGATATAATTTCAAATAACAACATAAAAATCCATCCTCCATCCAAAGCGGGGAAAGGCAATATGTTGATTATTCCTAGTTGAACACTGAGCATTGCTGTTAACATCATTAAATTTATTATTCCAGATTGTGCTGCCATTGTTGAAATTCTAATTATGCTTATAGGTCCTCCTACATCATTAGCAGAAACTTTTCCGTGAAATACACTCCCCAAAAATCCGAAAATTAGTTTTGATGTGCTAATAGTTTGAGTAAATCCATAACTTACGACTTCGCCAAAGTTCATCTTTTCTTGTTTACCAGCTATTCCTACCATAAATCTATTTTCTTCAACATTTTTAATGGGCTTCAATGAAAGTGTTTTCACCTTTGAATTTCTCACTATTTCAATACTTATATTTTCACCTTTAGAAATACCAATTTCATTTATAAATTGCTCCCATTTGTCTATCCTAACTTTATTAACCTTAGTAATCTTGTCTCCAACTTGCATACCAGCCTTCATAGCCGCACCATTCGGGACTATTTCACCTATTACTGGCACTATTTTCCCTGTCGAAGCTCCTACAATAGCAAATAATACCACAGCTAAAATTAAATTCATAATTGCACCAGCAGACACTATGCTTAGTTTTTGAAGTGGAGTTTTATTAGTAAAAGATCTTGGATCGTCGCTTCCTCCATCTTCACCTTCCATTTTAACATATCCACCAATAGGAAAGGCTTTAATTAAATACTCTGTTTCTTTTCCTTTAATTCCAAAAAGTTTCGGACCCATTCCGAGTGAAAATTCACTTACTTTTACCCCATTTAGCTTGCATAGAGTAAAATGACCTAATTCATGTATTATAACCAAAAGACTAAATGCCAATATAGCCATAATATAATATGGTATGTTTGATATAACGCTACCCATAACTATTCCCCTTCCTATCTTTTATCATAATTTTTTCTTACATATTCTCTTACCTTTAAATCAACTTCTAAAATCCCCTCTAGATTCGGATTATTATTGTGCTCAAATTTATTCATACATTTTTCTATAATTTCTTCTATTTGAAGATATTTAATTTTGTAGTCTAAAAAAAGCTCAACAGCTATTTCATTAGCAGCATTCATTATAGCAGGCATATTCCCACCCATTTTACCTGCTTTATATGCTAATTTAAGGCAATTAAAAGTATCAGTGTCTGGTTCTTCAAAAGTTAAATTACCCATGTTATAAAAATCCAATTTATCAATAACAGCTTCATTTCTTTTAGGGTAGTTTATAGCGTATTGAATAGGAAGTCTCATATCAGCAGAACTTATTTGCGCTATTATACTTCCATCTATGTACTCTACCATAGAATGTATTATGCTTTGTGGATGAACTACCACTTGAATGTTATCATAATCTACGCCAAATAACCAATGTGCCTCTATAACCTCTAGACCTTTATTCATAAGTGTAGAGGAATCAATTGATATTTTCCTACCCATATTCCATTTAGGATGTTTGATGGCCTCTTGGGGTGTTATTTCTACCAATTGTTGTTTATTTTTACCTCTAAATGGTCCACCTGAAGCAGTTAATATTATTTTTTTAACTGCTTCAGGTTTATTTCCTTGTAGACATTGAAAAATTGCACCATGTTCTGAATCAACTGGCAAAATTTTTACATTGTTTTTTTTAGCAGCATCCATTACGAGATTTCCTGCTACAACTAGCGTTTCTTTATTAGCTAAAGCAATATCTTTTCCAGCATTAATAGCTTTTAGAGTTGGAACAAGTCCTATCATTCCTACAACAGAAGTCACTACAATATCAATTTCCGGTAAAGTACTTATATAATTTAGTCCTTCTAATCCCTGCAAAATCTGTGTTAATATTTTTTCCTTAGTGCAATATTTTTTAAGATTTAATGATGCCGCTTCGTCCATCATAGCAACATATTTAGGTTCAAATTCCTCTATAATCGGTATGATTTTTTCCCAGCTAGTATTAGCCGAAATCCCTACAACCTTAAAATCTTCAATATCATTTCGAATAACATCTAAAGTTTGAGTTCCTATCGACCCAGTAACTCCTAGAATAGTAAGCTTCTTCACATAAATCTCCTCATTCCTATAAAACTATGATTTGTTATATATATGTTATTAAATTTAGAAATACTACAAAAGTACATATAATCCCTTTTGTAATATAATTAATTATTGTACAGCATTTAATATAACATATTTATCTACTAAAATAAAGCAAATGTAAGTGTTTGTAACATTCTATTTGGTCATAAATACAAATATTAATATGGGTTCCTTATAGTTATTGCCTAAAAGTGTTTTAATTAACAATAAAATCATATATTGTTAGAATGCCAATTTACTAATAATTGTTTTTAGCATTCTTTTCAATATATGATTTCTTAATTGCTAAAGTATAAAATAAACCCTTTTTAACTATAGTATCTTCAACAGGCTATATGTTTATACCTAAATCTATATTCCAATTATAAATGTAATATAATAAAAAGCTACCACAGACACAAATAGAATACTGTCAAATCGGTCTAGAATTCCACCGTGACCAGGTATAAGACTCGAGTAGTCTTTTGCTCCTACAAACCTTTTTATTGATGATGCAATTAAATCTCCAAATTGCCCAAATACACCACAAATAATACCAATTATAACATAATGATATAATTCTATAGGCACACCGCACCTTGAAATAACATATCCATAAATCGTGCATCCTATAGTACTTCCAAGGAGCCCTCCTATCGAGCCCTCAATTGTTTTGTTAGGGCTTACTTTAGGGCATAGCTTATGCTTCCCACCTTTCCCAAAAGTCCTTCCGGCATAGTAAGCTGATGTATCACAAACCCATGAACAAATGAATATAATCCATACTAAATACTCACCGTAAATTTTATTATTTATAAACACAATAAAACTAAAAAATACTGCTACATACAAAAATCCAAATATAGTGAGTGCAATATCTACAAAATTATAACTTGTATATAACACGGGAATACATAATAGTAAAAAGATACTTGCTATTAAAATGTATATATTAAAGCTCTTTGAAAAATCACTACCCATATTTAAGTAATATACTATACATAAAACGTATCCTACAAGTCCAATTGGTTTATAGTGTTTCTTTCTAGAAACCTTATAAAACTCATACATACCAAAAAGTGAAAGTACCATTACGATATATTTTAAATACTCTCCACCTAAAAATAAAAATATTATTAATGGAGCTAGAACAAGTGCACCTATATACCTATTATTCATGATTTCCTCACCTATTTAACCTTTCCAAATCTTCTATCTCTTTTTTGATAATCTGATATTGCAGATTTTAGCTGCGTTTCATGAAAGTCCGGCCAATTTATATCTGAAAACCAAAGTTCTGAGTATGCACTCTGCCACAGCAAAAAATTACTTAATCTTAACTCCCCACTAGGCCTTATTATAAGGTCAGGGTCTGGCATTTCTCCCGTATACATATGTTTTGAAAGTAGCTTTTCGGTTATTTCATCTTTAGATATCTTACCACTTATAAGTTCTAAGGAAATATCTTTTACAGCCTCTACTATTTCATTTCTACCACCATAATTTAAAGCTAGATTTAAAATTAAGCCCTTATTATCCTTTGTTTTATCATAGGCATATTTTAATTCTTCCCTACATATCTGTGGTAGTTTTGAAATATTACCAATAGAATTAATAACAACATCATTAGCATTTAATTCCTCAAACTCATTTTTCAAATATTCTACTAACAACTTCATTAGAGAATCCACCTCTTTTAAAGGTCTATTCCAATTTTCAGTTGAAAATGCATATAATGTTAAATATTTAACTCCTAATCTATTGCATTCCTTCACAATTCTTCTTATTGCCTCTACTCCAGCCTTATGTCCAAGTGCTCTAGGTAAATTACGCTCTTTAGCCCATCTACCATTACCATCCATTATAATTGCAATATGTTTAGGTATTCTTGTCATATCCAATTCCAAATTATTACTTATCTCTTGATTTTTCTTAAAAAAAGCGAATAATTTTTTCAATAAAATTCTCTCCTTTTTAATAGTTATAGTATAATTTTAAATAGAACCTGCATAACTGCAGGTTCTATTTAAAATTATATACTAAACTGACATTATCTCTTTTTCTTTAACGTCAATTAGTTGATCTACTACTTTAATAAATTTATCTGTTTCTTTTTGAATTGTATCTTCTGATTTTTTTACTTCATCTTCAGTAATTTCACTGTTTTTTTTCAGAGCCTTAATTTTATCATTTGCATCTCTCCTAATAGATCTAACAGCAACTTTGGCGTCTTCACCTGTTTTCTTAACAGTTTTAAGTAGATTTTTCCTTGTTTCTTCAGTAAGTTCAGGAATAATTAATCTAATTGCGGAGCCATCATTCGATGGGTTTAATCCTAAATCAGATTTCAATATAGCTTTTTCTATATCTTTCATAGTTGATTTATCCCATGGCTGAATTAAAAGTACTCTAGCTTCCGGTGATGATATGTTTGCTACTTGACTTACTGGTACAAGACTTCCATAAGACTCAACACGTAGTCTATCTAACATTGAAGCATTTGCTCTACCTGCTTTCAAACTTCCAAGCTCGTGTTTTAAAACATCAATAGATTTTTTCATTTTTTCATCAGCAAGACTAATAATTTGTTTAATCATAGAATTCCCTCCATTTTATACTGATTCCTTAGCACAATCAGATACTAAAGTACCAATTTTTTCTCCTAAAATTGCTTTTTTTATGTTTTCAGGATTATCTAATCCAAAAACTAATATTGGTATATTATTATCCATACATAATGATGTAGCTGTAGAATCCATTACTTGTAGTCCTTTTTCAAGAACATTAAGATAAGTAAGGCTATCAAACTTCTTCGCATCACTATATATATGTGGATCTTTATCGTAAACTCCATCAACCTTTTTAGCAAGTAAAATTACTTCTGCTTCTATTTCTGCAGCTCTAAGTGCCGCTGCTGTATCTGTTGAAAAATACGGATTTCCTGTTCCAGCAGCAAATATAACAACTCTGCCTTTTTCTAGATGTCTCATAGCTCTTCTTCTTATAAATGGTTCTGCTACCGCCTTCATTTCAATCGCAGTTTGTACTCTAGTATTTACACCTATATTCTCCAAAGAATCTTGAAGTGCTAATGCATTAATACAAGTTGCCATCATTCCCATATAATCTGCAGTAGTCCTGTCCATACCATCCCCGCTTCTACCACGCCATATATTTCCAGCTCCGACAACTATCCCTATTTCAACACCTAAGCTAACTAACTCTTTTATCTGAAGTGCTATAACATTAGTGATTTCAAAATCTATTCCAAAACCTTTTTCACCAGCCAAAGCTTCTCCAGAAATTTTAAGCATTATTCTTTTATATTTAGCAACGTCCATAAACATTATACCTCCTAATTTAAAGTAATACTAATTTAATGTATTACTTTTTTAAAGTATTACTATTTCAAAGCATTACTTATTTTTAAAAATTACTTATTTTAAAAAAGAGAACACTTCGTGTTCCCTTTAATTATTATTTACCTTCTACTTGTCTTTTTACTTCTTCAGCAAAGTTTTCTTCTTTCTTTTCTATGCCTTCTCCTCTTTCAAATCTTACAAACCTAGTTATCTTTATTTCAGCACCAAGTTTTTTAGATTCTTCTTGAAGATATTTTGTAATAGTGTAGTCAGCATTTTTAACCCATACTTGTTCAAGTAAACAAACTTCTTTATAATATTTGTTTACTCTTCCCATTACCATTTTCTCAACAATTTTTTCTGGTTTTCCTTCGTTTAATGCTTGAACTCTGTATATCTCTTTTTCTTTTTCCAAAGTTTCAGTATCAACACATGTATTATCTAAGAATAAAGGACTAGCTGCTGCAATTTGCATTGCTACATCTTTAGCAATCTGAGTTAAAACGTCATCTTGCTTATCGCATGAAAGTTCAACTAAAACGCCTATTCTTCCACCACCATGAACGTAGCTTTGAACTATACCATTGTCAATTGAGAATTTTTGAAATCTTCTTACAGACATATTCTCACCAAGTTTTGCTATTAAAGCTGAAACAGCATCATTTACAGTAACTGCTTTATCACCTATGTATTTTTCAGAAACTAATTCGTCGATAGTAGTTGATGTAGTTTGTACTGCTTGCTCTGCTATATTTTTTGTTAAAGTAACAAACTCTTCATTATCAGCAACAAAATCAGTTTCACAATTAACTTCTACAACAGATCCAACTTTCATATCTTCTGAAATATATGTGAAAACTAATCCTTCTGCAGCTATTCTTCCAGCCTTTTTTGCTGCTGCTGCCAAACCTTTTTCTCTTAAAAGTTCAACTGCTTTGTCCAAATCACCATCTGTTTCAGTTAAGGCTCTTTTACAATCCATCATTCCAGCCCCAGTTCTTTCTCTTAACTCTTTAACCATGCTTGCACTAATCATTATTAATTCCTCCTATTCCTAATCTAGTTTAAAGGGTACGTGAAAGACTTAACCTCCACCTACCCCTAAATGTTCTATCTATATATATTTAATATTATTCAGCTAATTGTTCGCCTTGTCTTCCTTCTATAATAGCATCTGCTAATCTTTCTGTTATTAATTTAACTGCTCTTATAGCATCATCATTACCTGGGATTACATAATCAACTTCATCTGGATCACAGTTTGTGTCAACTATTGCAACTACAGGAATTCCAAGAATTTTAGCTTCAGAAATTGCATTTTTTTCTTTTCTTGGATCTACAACAAATATAGCTCCAATTTTATTAGCATCCATGCTTCTGATTCCGCCTAAATTCTTTTCAAGTTTTTCTCTTTCATTTAGAAGATGACTAACTTCTTTTTTAGGAAGAACTTCGAAAACTCCGTCTTCTTCTAATTTGTATAATGCTTCGAGTCTTGCTATTCTTGTTTTGATTGTTTTAAAGTTTGTTAACATTCCGCCTAACCATCTATTGTTTACAAAATGCATACCAGCTCTTACAGATTCAACTTTAATAGCTTCTTGAGCTTGTTTTTTTGTTCCTACGAATAGGACATCTTTACCCTCTTCAGATACAGATTTAATAAAGTCATATGCCTCATCGATTTTTCTAACTGTTTTTTGTAAATCAATAATGTATATTCCGTTTCTTTCTGTAAATATGTACGGAGCCATTTTAGGATTCCATCTTCTTGTTTGATGTCCAAAATGAACACCTGCCTCTAATAATTGCTTCATTGAAATAACTGCCATTAATAATAACCTCCTTGGTTTTTACCTCCATTACCATCATCTTATCGAAGCCCAAAAATTGGAACCCTCCTATAATTAAGTAATGTGTGTATTTTCTCACCTTCGTAGTATATCATAAGATAATAAAGTATTCAATATAAATATTTGTATAATTAATGTTTTGATTTTAAGTTGATTGCTTATTTAATTAATATTAATACTTTGTTAAAATAAAATGACTTAAGGCAGAGCAAAATTGCTCTGCCTTAAGTCATTTTATTTTATTTTTTTCAATTCATCCATTAGCTTCTCATTTAATATCTTAATATGAGTACCCTTCATACCAAGAGACCTTGATTCTATTACACCCGCACTTTCAAATTTTCTGAGTGCATTGACTATAACGGATCTAGTTATTCCAACTTTGTCTGCTATTCTAGATGCTACCAGTAATCCTTCCAAGCCATCTAATTCATTAAAAATGTGTTGTACAGCTTCGAGTTCTGAATAAGATAATGTTCCAATAGCAAGTTGTACTACTGCTTTTTTTCTTGCTTCTTCTTCTATTAAATCATTTTTAGCTCTTAAAATTTCAAGTCCAACTATAGTAGCACTATATTCAACTAAAACTAAGTCATCTTCAGTAAATTCTTTATCAAACCTTGCAAGAAGTAACGTACCTAATCTTTCTCTATTTCCATTAATCGGTACTATTGTAGACATTTTATTTTCTATTGCACATTCCTTATTATCTTGGAATACACAAGCATTTTTATTAGTAATGTTAGCCTTAGTTTCATTTATATTAAGCAAACTGTTATTGTAGTCTTCTGGAAATCTCATTACATTTAAAATTTCCTCTTTTACAATACCACACTCAAATCCACTGGATAAATTATAACCTAATATTTTCCCTTTTCTGCTAACAATATATACATTACATAGCAATACATCGCTTAGTAAATTACATATGTCATCAAAAACTACTGGTTCCGTCCCTGATTTTTGTAATATTTTATTTAACATTCTTGTTTTATCTAATAGTGACACAACATTTCCTCCTCATTTATATTAAAATACAGCTTATATTATTTAAGCTAATTAATATGTTATATGCTTTGAAAAAGATACAATTCAAAATATTTGAAATTTTTAGAATTGTTCCTGCCCAAATTAATAATATCACACTGTTAATGCTATATCAACAGTGACATGTTAAGTTTCGACAATATTTTCAACTATTTTTAAAAAACCGCTTAAATTATTCCACTATTTTACTTTTCCTCACTAATTCCCTCACTGCTTTCTTCTTCTTTGTATTCCTTGTGTTTACATTCAGTATTAGAACACTCCATATAATCGTTTTTAGTCTTACTATACCTTTTTACCATATACGTATTACACATAGGGCATTTTATTTCAGTGGGTTCATGCCAGCTTACGAAATCACACTTAGGATAATTACTACATCCAAAAAATTTAGTCCCTCTTTTACTTCTTCTTTCTAAAATAGTTCCACCACATTTAGGACATGGAAGTGCGAGTTCTTTAGTAATTGCTTTTGTGTTTTTACACTCGGGATATCCAGGACATGCCATGAAATCTCCAAATCGTCCATGCTTAATAACCATGAACTTGCCACATTTATCACACTCTACATCTGTAACTTCGTCTTCAATTGTAATTTTTGCTATCTCTTTTTCTGCAATTTCAATATCCTCTTTAAGTGGTGTAAAAAATTCATTAACTATATTTTGCCATTTTTCCTGTCCTTCTTCTATATAATCTAAATTGTTTTCCATTTGTGCTGTAAATTCAATGTCTACTATCTGCTTAAAGTATTCACTTACAATGTTATTTACTATATGTCCAAGTTCAGTTACTTCTAATATTTTTTTATCTTTTTCTACATATCTTCTGTTAAGTAGTGTTGTAATAATCGGTGCATAAGTACTCGGTCTTCCTATTCCATTTTCCTCTAATGTTTTTACAAGAGATGCCTCAGAAAATTTTGCAGGCGGCTGAGTAAAATGCTGCTTACCCTCAATTTTTTCCTGTTGCAATATAACCCCATCAGCTAACTGCGGAATTTTTAAAGTATTTTCTTCTTCATCTAAATCTTCATTATATACTTTTCTAAATCCATCAAATGAGATTTTAGATCCAGCCGCTTTAAGTATATATTCTCCATTTTTTATGCTAATAGAAATAGTATCAAGTACACATGATTCCATTTGACTTGCAACATATCTATTCCATATCAATGAATACAGTTTGTGTTGTGGTGCTTTAAGGGTTTTCTTTGCTATCTCTGGTGTTATTTCAATATAAGAAGGCCTAATAGCTTCATGACCATCTTGAATATTCTTTTTACTTTTAAATACTCTAGGAGTACTTGGATAATATTGCTCTCCATACTTACTTTCAATAAAATCTTTTGCACTCATTTGAGCTTCTTGCGCTATTCTAGTAGAATCAGTTCTCATATACGTAATTAATCCTACCGTTCCATGTCCCTCTATCTCCATTCCTTCATACAATTGCTGTGCAATCGACATAGTCCTTTTAGTTGCGAAGTTGAGTTTTCTATACGCATCTTGCTGAAGTGTACTTGTTATAAATGGTGGTAGTGGATTTTTACTCTTAGAGGATTTCTTTGTTTTGTTTACAATAAATTCTTTTTCATTAAGTTCTTTAATGATATTATCACTTTCTTCTTTAGAATTTATTTCTACTTTATCTTTACCTTTTAAAGCTAATTTAACACTTAACTTCAAAAGTTCCCCTTCTTTGCATAAATCACATTCTATAGTCCAATACTCTTTAGTTATAAATTTTTCTATTTCCTTTTGCCTATCACAAATTATCTTAAGCGTAACTGATTGAACTCTTCCTGCACTAAGTCCCCATTTAACTTTTCTCCAAAGTATAGGACTAATTTCATATCCAACCAATCTATCTAGTATACGCCTTGCTTGTTGGGCATCTACAAGAGTTGCATTTATTACTCTAGGAGATTTTATTGCATTTTTAACAGCTGTTTTAGTTATTTCATTAAATTCTATCCTACACTTATCTTTTTCATCTATTTTAAGTGCTTTTGCTAAATGCCAGGCTATAGCTTCCCCTTCTCTATCAGGATCTGTTGCCAGATAAATTTTATCACTTTTCTTAGCTGCTTTTCTCAGTTTATCAAGGAGTTCCCCTTTACCACGAATAGTTATGTATTTAGGTTCGTAATTATTTTCTATGTCAACCCCCAATTGGCTTTTTGGCAAATCTCTAACGTGTCCCATGGACGCTTCTACTATATAATTGCTTCCTAAATATTTTTTTATAGTTTTAGCTTTTGCAGGTGACTCAACTATAACGAGTTTTTGTCCCATCTTATCCCCTCCATCAATGTATTCTAATGTTAGTAAATCTATGTTTACTCATATATTGTCATATATAATTAATATATATTTACTTATATTTTGTTATTTACTTATATTTTGTCGTTAACTTTTACATAATAGTTTCCTGATAGACATAATATTTCATTTTTAATCTGCATTTCAAATAATACCTCATATAATTGTTTTATGTCAATGTTAGTTATTCTAATAATGTCATTAATGTGTAGTGGAATGTCATTTATAATATTATATATTTGTTTGCTAATCTGGCTAGTAAAGGACCTTGCAGTGGTTTTCTTCGCGATTTTCATTTCTATTCCAATTAAATTAAATATATCATTTGTACAAGTCATAGGGAACGCTCCGTCTTTTATTAATTTATTTGTTCCTTTACTTTCATATGAAAATATAGACCCAGGGACAGCCATAACATCTTTACCCTGTTCAAGTGCTAAATTAGCAGTAATTAATGATCCGCTTTTTTCGCCAGCCTCTATTACAATAATAATGTCACTCAGAGCACTTATTATCCTATTTCTTTGTGGAAAGTTATAAGCGTATGGTGGTGTACCTGGTAAAAACTCTGATATAACGCAACCTCTTTCAACTATTTGGTTGAATATTTTAATATTTTCTTTAGGATACACTATATCCAGGCCTGAACCTAAAACCGCACAAGTATATCCTTCATTATCCAAACAACTCACGTGTGCAAAAGTATCTATGCCCTTAGCCATTCCACTAATAATATTAATATTATTGACACATAAATCCGAGCATATAATTTTGGTTACATCCTTACCGTAATTTGTATACTTCCTTGATCCTACTATAGAAATATTATAACCATCATTTAATGGCAATATATTTCCTTTGTAAAATAAAGAATATGGTGCATCATCATAATTTTTTAATTTTTTAGGATATTCATCCTCATAATAACAAATTGATTTTATTTCATTCTTTTCTAAGTTTCTTTTTACATTAGCAATTTCATTCTCATTCCAAGCGCTAGTCAGTACATCAATTAAGTTATTATTAAAATATTCTGTTTTTTTATTATGTACACCATAATACCATATTTGCTCGGTAGTATGGAAATCATTTATTAATTTTAATTTATTTCTTGGAGATAATTTAACTAAAGAAAACCATATATCGTAGTCATTCATACTTATTACTAATCCTCCGTTTTCTTGCTCATAAATAATTTTGTTACTTTTAAAGTTATACTATCCTTTCATCTATAAATTTTCTATATTGCATTGCTTCAATAATATGTTTATCTAAAATGTTTTCACTTTCATCTAAATCCGCTATAGTCCTAGCTACCTTTAGAATTCTCGAATACGCCCTAGTACTTAAAGTGAATTTATTGTACATAAGTTCCATTATTCTACTAGCTTTCTTATCCAGTCGGCAGTATTTCTTTATTTGCTTTTGACTCATTTCTGCATTGCAATGAATTTCTTGCCCTATAAATCGTACGCCTTGAATATCTCTAGCTTGTTCCACTCTTTTTTTTATTACATTTGATTTTTCACTGCTACTTTCACTTGCTATTTTATTATATGGAAGGATGTTTACTGCCGTAAATATGTCTATTCTGTCAATTAAGGGACCACTGAGTTTGCTCAAATACCTACGTCTTTCATATTCACTACAACTACACTGCTTTTCATAAGACCCATAATATCCACATGGACAAGGGTTCAAAGCACTTACAAACATAAAATTTGATGGGTATTCTATTGTTCCATTAATCCTAGAAATGCTTATTTTCCTCTCCTCCAGCGGCTGCCTTAATATTTCTAATACATTTTTTTTAAATTCTAATATTTCGTCTAGAAATAATACCCCTCTATGTGCCAGTGATATTTCTCCTGGTATTATTTTATTTCCACCGCCAACCAACGCAATCCGTGATATAGTATGGTGTGGACTTCTAAAAGGCCTTTGCAAAATAATTCCTTCACTATCACCAAGCTTCCCGGAGACACTATAAATTTTAGTAACTTCTAGTGACTCCTCCGTGCTTAGTGAAGGTAATATAGTCGGTATTCTCTTAGCCATCATAGATTTTCCAGAACCTGGTGGACCATACATTAGCAAATTATGCCCTCCAGCAGCTGCAACTTCTATAGCCCGTTTTGAGCTTTCTTGTCCCAATACATCTTCATAATCTAACTTCTCATTTATTAATATTTCCTCGCTGCATCCCCGCGCGTATGGCATC
>Ga0209123_1000165_pt1 | contig 100424 bp, 103 predicted proteins | sample BarGraIncu00431A_FD_184500 | JGI IMG/M metagenome (GOLD analysis project Ga0209123, IMG submission 184500) | Arctic peat soil microbial communities from Barrow, Alaska, USA - Barrow Graham LP Incubations 004-31A (SPAdes) (version 2) | ecosystem: Environmental > Terrestrial > Soil > Wetlands >... | reverse complement strand
GGTTAGGACACTTATCTTACTAAAACTGAATGCCTTAGGAAGAAGAATATCTGAAAGCCGTGTGCGGGAAAACCGCAAGCACGGTTTGATGAGGAGAAGGAGGCGAGAGCCTCTGACTTACTCTACATGTGAACAAGAACCAATTTAATTAATAGCAATGAAAGATTTTACAAAAGGCTTGTGGTATCATCAATAGAGTAATAATATTACTATGTTTTGTAATTAAGACTGTACTTAATAGTGCAGTCTTTTGTTATGTTAGAAATCAAAACTGTTTTTAATACATAAACACCTACATATGATAATAGACAATTGAGTAGAAAAATAGATGTTTGGCCATAATTATAAATGAAATTATGGCTATGCATTTACAAAAATAATTATTAGCCAATGAAATTAGTTTTACCACATTAGATTATAAAGTGGTAAAAACTTAGTGCTTTATGACATTGAATGTGGAACTTCTTGTGTGATAGTATACAACCATAAGGAGGATGCACAAGATGTTAACAGCTTATTAAAATAAGGGTGGATGGTATATGAAGAATGAGTGTTTAAATTGCATTTTAGAAATTCTTATACAAAGTACGGATTACATTACAGTGCGCTATTTAGCAAATAAATTGAATGTATCTAAAAAAACTGTTTACAATTATCTTGATTCACCCGAAATAAAGAACTTGTTAAAAGGTTGTTTCATCGAAAAAAAACAAAATCGAGGAGTAAAATTAATTGGTTCGGATAAAGCCATTTTAGAAGTTAAAAGAGATTTAGAATTATCAAAAGTAAATAAAAAGATATTTAGTAATGACAGTATGTATTATATCCTAAGAGGTCTTTTTAATAATAAAAGTCCATACACAATGAAAACATTTTCTGAAGAGCTACATAAAAGCATAACCAGCATAAGTAGTGACATTAATAAGATTTCTTTATATTTAGAAAAAATGGATATAAATCTTATTAAAAAGGAGAATTCAGGTATTACAATATGTGGCGAGGAAAGCAATATAAGAGAAGCATTTAAAGCGTTATGCCTTAATAATGATATATTTTTAGAAAAAGATATTAAAAAAATGCCAAATGCTTACGACACTAGACTAACAGACGTGATGTATAGTAGAATTCAGAATATCTTTATTGAATTAGATATTGACAGTATTATAAGATGCATAAATTTATCAGAGAGTGTGCTAAATAATAAGTTTACAGAGAATGACTTTTATACTTTGCTTATAAAACTATGTATATTAATATCTAGAATAAAAATAGATAAGAACATTATAAATAACAATACTTATTTAAAAAATATAAACGAATTCTTAGCTGCAGAAATTATATTAATTAATTTAGAAAAGAGTTTTAAACTTAAAATAAGTGCAGATGAATTATATGAAATAACAACATATATTTTATCCTGTAGAAATCAAAGCAATAATAAAAATAATGATTTAAAATTAAAAAATACATTATTTGTTGAAAAATTTATAATGAGCATAAGTAATTGTTTAGGAATTAAACTTTATGATGATAAGGAACTATTTAAAAATTTATCACTTCATTTAGAACCAGCTATCCGAAGAATGAAATTTGGATTAAAATCAGACAATCCATTATTAGATAGAATTAAATATGAGTACACCGGAATATATAGTGCAGTGTTAACTTCAATAGATGAACTAGAAAAGGAATGTGGAATATCTTTTGATACAAATGAAATAGGGTATATTTGCTTGCACATTGTTATTGCAGTTAACAGAATACATCAAGGAAGATATATAAAAACCTGCTTAATATGTGATGGCGGAATAACAATATCTAAATACCTAGAAAGTGTTATACAAAAGGAGATAAAAGAAATTGAAATAGATAAAATAATAACAAGTAGTTGTATATATGAGGAAATTTTTGAGGATTTTGATTTAATATTAAATTCGACGAATGCGATAACAAATAACAGCGATAAATCAATAAAAATTAATGATTTCATAGAAGTTATTGAGATTGATATAATTAAAGATTGGATATTAAATTTGTTTAATAAATATAAAGGAATAGATTTTTTAAAAGAAAATGTATTTATTTTTAAAGAAGATATGCAAACACGTGATGAGGTTTTGAAAAAATATGGAAAACACTTGGAAAAAATTAATTATGTAAAGAGTGGTTATACTAAAAGTTTATTAGAACGTGAGGAAAATACACCAACTTCAGTTGGGCGCTCAGTTGCAGTGCCTCATGGGTGTAAAGAGCTGGTGGTAACGCAGTCATTAATTATAGTTAAGCTACTAAATCCAATTGTTTGGGGAGATCAAGAAGTTAATTTAGTTATGTTATTATCAGTAAATTTTGATGATGATCAACATACTAAATATTTTTTCAAGAGATTATATGAAATTATTTCTAATGAATATCTATTAAATAAATTAAAAGAAGTAGAAAATTTAAATGAATTAGAAACTTTATTCGAAACGGAGGAATTAGCGAAATGAATATAAAAGATATAATTAAAAAGGAAAATATTTTATTGAATATAAATGCAAACTCAAAGCTTGATGCTTTTAATGCATTAGCAGAATCATTAGAAAAAACAGGAATTGTCACAAATAAAGAATTATTTATAAAAGAAGTGTTAAATAGAGAAGAGGAAGGCGGTACAGGCATAGGCTTTGGAATTGCAATTCCTCATGGGAAATCTAAATATGTAACTGAGGCTTCTGTTGCAGTTGGAAAAATAACAGGAAATATTTTATATGAATCTATAGATGATGAACCAATTTATATCATGTTTATGATTGCAGTACCTATGCAAAACAATGATGAGCATTTGAAAATACTTAGTATGTTATCAAGAAAATTTATGGATAAAGATTTTAGAAATACTCTTAAAAAGGCTAATAGTAAAGATGAAATTATGAGAGCCTTAGAATTAGTTTAAATAAATAAGTGAATCCTAATAAAATTAAAAGGGGGAATTATTATGAAAAGAATAGTCGCGATAACAGCATGTCCTACAGGGGTTGCGCATACCTATATGGCAGCGGCGGCATTGGAAAATAGTGCAAAAGAACTAGGGATTTATATTAAAGTAGAAACTCAAGGTGCTTCTGCTCCAGAAAATGTTTTGACAGCAAAGGATATAGAACAAGCAGATATAGTCATTATAGCAGCTGCTAAAGAAATAGATTTAAGTAGATTCAATGGTAAAAAACTAGTAGAAGTTTCTATTACTAAAGTTGTTAGAGAGGCTAAAAAGGTTCTTGAAGAGGTTCTTGATGATAAAGATATATCAATTTTTGAGTTAGCATCTGAACATAAAGCTAAGAAAAAGGCTCAACAAGTCGGTATGTATAAGCATTTAATGACTGGTGTATACACAATGTTACCATTTGTTGTAGCTGGAGGTATTTTAATCGCTCTGAGTTTTGCTTTTGGTATTCATGCAGGTGACCCAAAAGATCCGAGCTATAATATAATAGCAGGAGCATTAAGTAAAATAGGCGGTGATGTTGCCTTCGGATTAATGGTTCCAGTTCTTGCAGCAGGGATAGCATATTCTATAGCAGGAAAAGAAGGTATTGTATCAGGTCTGGTTGCAGGTATGCTGGCTAAACTACTTGGTGCAGGTTTCTTAGGGGGATTAGTTGGTGGTTTATTAGCTGGATACTTAACAGCATTCTTAATCAAGAATATTAAGCTTCCCAAATCAGTAGCATCATTAAAAACATTAATACTTATTCCTATATTAAGCGTTGGTATTATGGGGTTTGTAATGATTTTCATTATAGGTACTCCAGTAAAATATTGTTTAGATACATTAACATATTTATTAAATGGACTTGGTACTAAGAATGGTATATTATTTGGAGCTTTAATTGGCATTATGATGGCTTCAGATATGGGTGGTCCAATAAATAAAGCTATTTCAACCTTCTGTATTGGATTAATGTCAGCAGGAGTATATGCTCCAATTGCTGCTTGTATGGTAGCAGGAATGACTCCGCCACTTGGACTTGCATTAGCAACAATAATATTTAAGGACAAATTTACTGAAGAAGAAAGAGAAGCGGGCAAATCATGTTGGGTACTTGGATTATCATATATAACAGAAGGAGCAATACCTTTTGCAGTAGCAGATCCAATTCGTGTTATTCCATCATTAATATTAGGCTCAGGTGTAGCAGGTGCAATTTCTTTAGGATTTAATTGTACTTCATTAGCACCACATGGTGGAATTTGGATTGCACCTATCCCACATGTAATAGGAAATTTACCAATGTATATAGTAGCTTTAGTAACTGGTACATTAGTAACATGTTTCTGTGTTGGTTTATTAAAGAAAAATATAATAACTAGGGGGCAACAAGTATGTTAATTAATATGAAAGAACTTTTATCCGTTGCAAAAGAGAATCAATTTGCAGTTCCAGCCTTTAATATAGGAAGCTTAGAAATATTAAAAGCTGTAATGGAGAGTGCTGAAGAACTGAACGCTCCAGTAATTCTTGAAATTCATCCAACAGAAATAGAATATTTAACAGATGCATTTGCAGAGACTGTAAAGAGAATGGCCTATGAGGCTAAAGTGCCTGTAGTAATTCACTTAGATCACGGCGGTACTAAAGCAGATATTATGAGAGCTATTAATTGTGGTTTTACATCGGTAATGATTGATGGATCAACATTATCATATGAAGATAATGTTAAGCTTACACAAGAAGTCAGCGAAATTGCACATACAGTGAATGTTTCTGTTGAAGGTGAAATTGGAACAATAGGAAATACTGGTTTATCTTTTGAAGGTGGAACAAGTGAAATAATTTACGCAGATCCAAGACAAGCTCAAGATTTTATACAAAGGACTAAAGTTGATACATTAGCAGTAGCTATAGGAACTGCACATGGTCTATATCCAAAGGGTTTTAAACCAAAGCTAAACTTAGATATATTAAAAGAAATTCAAAACATAACTGATATTCCATTAGTCTTACATGGTGGTTCAGGAAATCCAGATGAAGAGGTTGCAGCATCAGCAAAACTTGGTATATGCAAAGTTAATATATCAAGTGATGTAAAAAGTGTATTTTTTAATGCAGTAAAAAAATATATGGCGGAAAATCCCGATCAATATGAGCCAAATCAAATATTTCCAGGCTGTATTTTAGAAGCTAAAAAAGTAATCAAACATAAGCTAGAATTATTAAATGCAGTTAATAAAGCAGAGCTATATTAGTTATATATAATAAATGTATTATAACCGTAAATATATCTCTGACTTAACAAAAATATTATTCTAAAAAAGATAATACGACCTATTCAAATAAATTTAAGTAAGGCGATGACATCCAGTCATCGCCTTACTTATTGTAGCATTTACAATACTGCATATTACTAATTGTTTTTTGAAACAACTTAGTGGCAACACCTCATGAGTCGCATTATGCTCTCAGAAGTAATTTACAAACCTATCATAAAAGGATGTATAATTAAGGAAATGTATCCATTATTGCCATTGCAAGTATTTAAACTTAGGTATAAAATGGAACAAATAAAAAAGAAATATGGCGAAGGAAGTATTGAACTTAAGGAAACTATCATGGAGGCAAAAAAATATCAGAAACAATATCAAAAGAGGGAAGTCAATTATTTAATAATGGAGAAATAGACGGGGATGATTTACACAGAATATTGCTAGCAGTAGCAAACTTATTTGAATATTTGAACACAAAATATGGTAAATATAAAAAGTTAAATGAAGGGGTGCGCAGTATGACTAAGAGTTTATATGATCCGGTGGTGGAACAAAAGGGAATAGAAAAAGGAATAGAAAAAGTAAGAAAACAACTAATACTTAAGCAATATAGTAAGGGACTTTCTATAGAATATATTGCGGAGATAAATGATTTCGATGTTGAATATGTGATGGATGTAGTAAAAAACAGTATTTACTAAGGTTTAAGACAAACTAAACTGCATCAAGATTTAGCAAGGAACTGCTTCCGATTTCTGTATGGGAACTGGGCCTTGGGAATTACTGTAATTAACAGGAAAGAGTTTCAGTTGATGAATTTAATGATTATGCAAAGTTCAAGCTTGAAAATGTTATGGTGGTTGACTAACTATTACTATGGTAAAGTATTTTGTAAATAAGATTAGTATAAAAAGGATGAATGTATTAATATTTCTTATCAGTTATGATATCATATAATATATAAGTTTTGTATTTAGACAACAATATTTGTATAAAATAATAATCAAATAAAGGGGAAATGAAATCTTGGTAAATGATAAATTAAAAGGCCACATTATAGAAATTATTGATAATCAAATGAGGGATAATAATCCTAAATGTACAACTGAAGTTTTTGAAAAATTAGTAGCTAGTGGATATTCAGAAGATATGGCGAAGAAAATGATTGGAGCAGTTCTAGTAGAGGAACTATATTATGTTTTAAAAAATGAGGAGTTATTTAATGAAGAAAGATATAGGGATAGATTGCATAAGTTGCCAGTATTAATAAAGGAATTATAAATAATAAATTTCAAAGACAAAAAAAGCACCCATTAGATGAATGCTTTTTAATTAATTCTTTATGATATAAAAGAGTTTACAGTAAATTTAACTAGAGAACCGCAATTAGGTGCAGTTCAGTGGTATCCTAATGCCTAAACTCAATAATAACTTAAAAGGAGCAAGTATGGAATTTCAAAAGTCAGTTATTGAACTTATAAAGATGAGGACATCAAGCAGATCATTTGATCAAAGAGATATAGAAAGTATAACCCTTAAAAAGCTAAAGGATTATATTACAAAAATTAATGAAGAAACAAAATTAAAGGTTAGGTTTATTTTTATACACAGTAATGATACTGACGGTGGGAAAGTAAAAAAATTAGGCACATATGGGATTATAACAGGTGCTAATTCATTTATCGTTGGAGCATTAGATAAAGAAGAAAAAGATGCTCTTGAATTTGGTTATTTATTCGAAAAAATTGTACTCTACGCAACGGATTTGGGACTTCAAACATGCTGGCTCGGTGGAACTTTTAATAAGGGTAATTTTGAACAAAATATGAGTTTACTTGAGAATGAATTCATACCCATTGTTTCTCCAGTAGGAATAAAAAAAGAAAAGCCTAGAGTTTTTGAATCAGCAATGAGAGCAGTTATTGGTGCTAATAAACGAAAACCATGGAGTGAATTGTTTTTTGAGGCAGATAGTTTAGTGCCACTAAATGAAGATAGTGAAGGGGAATATGCCGTTCCATTAGAGATGGTAAGACTTGGACCTTCCGCTTCAAATAAACAACCTTGGAGAATAATAAAGGATAAGAATGCATATCACTTTTTCCTTTGCAGAACAAAAGGCTATGGAGTAACTGGTTATGATATGCAAAGAAATGATATTGGTATAGCCAAATGCCATTTTGAGTTATCTGTAAATGAACTTGGGTTAAAAGGCACGTGGCAAGAAATAAAAAATATAAATACACCAAATGACTGGGAATACATTTGTACCTGGTCTAAATAATATTTTTCCGTTTTAAAGTTTATTAACTTTCTTTAATTCCTCATAAAAAAATTCAGTCATAGGAATTTTCAGGCCGCAGCTTGATGCTGATTTAAGTAATTGGCCAGAAAAGGTCTCCAGCTCATTTTGTCTTCCTGCAATAATATCTCTATTTAATGAACTTGTGGCCGATTCAGACTGGTTTTGTAGTATATGCTTAAAATGTACCTCTTCAAGGTCAACTGCAATATTAACTTTTAGACTACGTGCCACGCTGCAGGCTTCCTCCAGTAGTGTTTTCAGCTGTAGCATGGCAATTTCATTTTTTCTAATATCTCCAGTTGTTGCTTTATAATAAGCTGTTACTACGTTATAAGCACAATTCAATATATATTTTGTCCAAATAGCAGTTTCTATATTATTTTCTATTACGCATGTGATGTTTGCACCCTGCAATAATTTCTGCACTTCTAGTAATATATTCTCATCATATTGATTTTGTCTTTCATAACCAATATGAACAACACCATAAGGGCTGGTGTGATGAATGGAAAAATCTTTATTTGCTCCGGAGGTAATATAAATCAAGCCATCCAGAACATGACCTTTACCTATTAAATTTTGTATGTTACTTGAAACATCAACGCCATTAAGCAATGGTATAATTACAGTATTCTCATCAATCATGGTTGATATTTCAGCGCAGACCTGTTCCAATGAAAAATTCTTGACACTAAGAATAATATAATCCATTACGCCCATTTCTTCAGGATTATTACCTGCCATAGCAGGATAAGTCGTAAATTCACCAAAGGCATCGCTGCATAATTTTAATCCGTTTTTATTGATGGACGCAAGCCTCTTTCCCCTGGCAAAAAAATATACATTATCATAATTATGAGCAAGCATGCAGCCTAGGTATCCTCCAACACCGCCTAGGCCTACTACACAAACTTTCTTATTATTCATAAATATCTCTCCCTCTTAATTCTTTATATTTTATAATTATACTATGAGTTCCGAATTTTTGTGCAACTTTTATTATGAGCTATATTTTATGTGGTATAATTATCATTAAAAGATAAATATTTCATATTGGCTTATATAAATAAAAATATGAGCTTTAAAAGTTTAGGGGGAGAGGGACATGTTTTGTTATAGGTGTGGGGCGGAGCTTAAGGATGATGCTATTTTTTGCGAAAATTGTGGTACTAAGGTTAATGAGGGTTTGAATGATGAAATTTTTCAAAAGGGGAGTTCTCATGTAGGTAAAAAAATTGAATTCATAGTACCAATTATTTGTTTTATACTTGCAATTATTTTAAATTTATCATGCTATGTTTATGAAAGTAAAGTAACCTTAAGTGTTGAAAATATGCGTCAGCAAGCTGAAGATTTAGCACTTAAGAATAAACTTCCAGAAGCAGTTAAGTTAATAGATAAAGCAATAGATTTAAGACCTAATAATAAGACGCTTCACTTGGACAAAATAGCACTTAAAGATGGGGAAAGCGTTGAATCCCATGTAAACAATGTTGAAGGTTACATAAAGAAGCAAGATTATACAAAAGCGTTATCAGAATTAGATATATCAAATAACGAGATTGCAAATAATAGTGGCAGCTTTTATCAAATGTTAAATACTAATATAGAGAATAAAAGAACAGGTGTATCAATTCTTCAAATAAAAAGTGAAATGAATGATAAAAATTCTATTGATGAATTAAACAATTTACTAGTAAAAATAAATGGTTATAATGTTGTGGAAGCTAAAGACACAGCGGAGGCTATTAAGAAGAAAATAGCTGATATATCATATAATAAAGCCAATGAATTCTTAATTAAAAATAATTTTACAGATGCAGAAGCAGCAATAAGTAATGGTCTAAAATATGATTCTAATAATAAAAAGCTTTTGTCATTTAAAGCTTCCATTGAAAAACATAAAGAAGATTTTGAATTACAAGAGCAAAATAGAATTGAACAAGCTATGGTTTCAGCAGCAAAGGAAGATGAAAATAATAGGACAAATGCAGTGCAGGTTGTTAAAACTAATATAATATTAGATGAATATGGAGATTGTAATATTAGTGGTAAGGTAAAAAATATAGCTACAAAACCTATAAGTTCAATACAAATATATTTTACCATCTATGATATTGATAATAACGAACTTGGTACAGATTACGCTTTCATATCTCCAGATTATTTAGAGATAAGTGGCACTGGAGATTTCGAAAGTGTAGCATATGGAATGCCAGATGCACACCATATAAAGGTTACCAATACTACTTGGTATATAAGATAAAGGGGTGGATTAAATGCTTCAAAAGAACAAAAGCTTAATTATTTCTATATGTGTATCTGCTCTAATTATTATCTTTGGAGTTATAGGCGCCTATTTTATACATACTACCATGAGTTTACAAGTGTCTAATAAAACTTCAAAATTAAAAAGTTCGGTTATCACAGAGGTTGGTCAAAAGGCAATTAAAGATTTAAAAACTATAATACATGAAAGTCAAAAATTTGTAGTTTCTATTGAGGTAGAAACCGGAGAGGGGAAAGTAACAGGCTCAGGCTTTTTATATAATAATAAAGGAGATATTATTACTAATAGCCATGTAGTTGGTGATGCCTCTAGTGTTACCATAAAAATGGCTGATACTACAGTGTACAAAGGAGCTGTTATTGGTAAAAGTGATACTGCTGATGTGGCCGTAATAAGGGTTTCAGAATTAGTAGGTAAAAATCCTTTTAAAGTAAGAAAAGACAAAAACCTTGAAGTTGGGGATGAGGTTATAGCCCTTGGAAGCCCTTTAGGCCTTCAAAATACAGCAACAACAGGAATTATAAGTGGAGTTAATCGTGATTTTACTATTGGAAACTATGAATATAAAGGTGTTTATCAAATTTCAGCTCCAATCTCCCCCGGAAATAGTGGAGGTCCTTTACTTGATAGAAAAACTGGTGAAGTTTTAGGCATAAATTCTGCAAAGGTTGGTGAAGAAACTATAGGTTTTAGCATTCCCATAAACCAAGTTTTGAGTTTAGTTGATGGTTGGGTAGCGAGTCCATCACCAGCATCGAATAGTTCTGCAAATGTGAATACTAATATTAAACAAAAAATATCAAAAGAAGAAGCGGAATATTTAGTTTCCTATTTTTATAATAGTTTAAATTCAAAAGATTATGTAACAGCCTATAATCTTCTAGGATCAGATTGGCAAACAAAAACCACCTATGATAAGTTTAGAAGTGGATATTTAAACACATTATCAGTAAACATCGAAAGTATGTCAAGTATTGTAAGCTCAGATTCTATAAAAGTAGTATTTATTATAGATGCCAGTGAAAAGGATGGTAACGCGACTAAGTTAAGTAAATATAATGCTACCTATACTATTGAATTAGAAAATAATATATTAAAAATTTTGCATGGAAAAGTCGCGAAAATTTAAAGCAAATTAACATTAACATACTGTATATTTTCATCTAATTATCCAAAGGATAAGAATAAAATAAAAACTAATAACAATGATATTTAATATTCTAAAGGAGAATTAAATGAGAGTATTTATAGCAATTGAGTTTTCAAAGGATATAAAGGACTATATGTTTAGAGTTCAGCAAGATCTAAAAGCTAGCATGGAAAAAGGAAATTTTAGCAATGTGGAAAATTTCCACATTACATTAAGGTTTATAGGAGAGCAATCCCAGGATAAAGTTCCAGCTTTAAAACAAGCTATAGAAAAAACTGCTGCTAGCGGGATTTCATTTAAACTTCAGACAGACACAATTGGATTTTTTCCAAAGGGAAATAAAAAAGTGATCTGGATGGGAATTACAAATGAAAAAGCTTTATTAGAGAAACTTTTCTTATCTTTAGAATTAGAACTTGAAAAAATAGGAATTAAAAAGGAAGAAAAGCCTTTTAATCCACATATTACATTAGTCAGGGAAGCGATTTTAAAAGAAGATTTTATAATTATTAAGCAAAATACTAGATTAGAAAATAGAGAAATATGTGTAGAAAACATATCCTTGATGGAAAGCACAAGAATCAATAAGAAGTTAACATATATACCACTTTATGTGTGTAAAATAGGTAGATAGCAAATTCGCTTCGCAGAACGGAATTTAATCCAGGGAAGATTTAATTTGGTAACGATACTAAGTTGTATCATCCAATTTCCATGCAAATAATAAAACCTTTGGGTGAATTGGTTACTTACCTAAAAACAGCCACAAGACAGTTATTACCATTTTGTGGCTATTATGACGTAATAAACGAATGTTACGTACTAAAACTTCTAAATTTATAAACGACAAAAAAGATTATTCTCGTTATATGTAAATCCAAATTTTTTATAAAAATTATAAAGATCACCTTTTGCTATTAGACCAACAAATGCTTCCTCTAAGCAATTTATTCTGATATATTCCATTATTTTCTCCATAATTCTAATACCAATTTTTTGTTTCTGAAATTTTGGTGATACCATTATATCGTGAACATAAAAAACTGTTGTTCCATCTCCTACAACTCTTCCAAATCCAACAAGGGAGCCTTCACATTCAACACATAAACAATAGCATGAATTGCTTATTCCTTTTCTGGTGACTTCTATATCTAGTGTCCCCCAACCAACTTCTTTCCTTAATTCAATATATTGATTTGTATCTGGTAATTTCTCAATGAGTACAATATGCTTCATAAATTTTCCTCCAAGTTAATACGTAATTTTTAACCAATCTGACGTAACTCATAGAAATATTATACCATTCGTTTATACCTGGCCATAATGCTTATCATAATCAACTATAGCCTATTAAACGTTCCTTTCGGTAAAACATTCTACTTGTATAATTCACCATCCGCAGCCAATTCCCCTTCAAACTTCTATTTTTATCTAATGTGGCTACCCCTTTAAGGGTTTGTGAGAATTACAATATGTTGTATAAATTGAAATAAATTGTTGACGGAGAGGGAGAAAAAGTTATATAGTTATATAAACCACTTAATATAAATATAACTAACTTATATATATAACTAACTTATACACATAACTGCCAGTAAGCACCGCGGACAAAGAGCGGATAGCACACATGGGGGGTAAAATTAATGAAAATTGCAACTTCTGATTTTAATGTGATTAAAGTGTTTAATAACAATATTGTGTTAGTTTACCAAGCAAATGTAGAAAAAATTCTTTGTGAAAAAGGAATAGGATTTGGAAAGCATTCAGGTGATAGTATATCTAAAAATGCATCAATTGAAAAAACATTTTTTATTATAAACAAAATTAATATAGTTAATTTTCATGAACTGGTAAATAGTGTAGATGAAGAAGTGATTGGGCTTTGTGAGGAAATAATATATATGGTATCTAAAGAATTAAATGAAGATTTACATGAAAAAGTTCATATATCACTAATTGACCATATAGCGTTTACTTTAAACCGACTTAAAAACGGTGATAATATAGAAAATCCATTTTTAAATGAAATTGAGACACTTTTTCCAAGAGAATTTGAACTAGCCCAAAAGGCAGCAACTATGATTGAGGATAAAACAAAGATTCACTTTCCAGAGGATGAAATTGGATTTATAACCCTGCATATATATGCTGCAAGGAATGAGGGAGGATTGGCTAATACAATAAAATATGCATTTGTATCAAATACCATTATAAAAATGATTGAAGATGAATTAAATGTTAAAATAGATAGAAAATCGCTTGATTATGCTAGATTTATTACTCATATTCGATTTGCTATTCAAAGGATTCTAGGCAATATTCCTGTTCAATATAAATTAGTAAATACTGTAAAACGTAAATATGATCCTTGCTTCAAGCTGGCACAAAAAATTTCGAAATTCGTTGAACGAGAGTTAGAGCTAAAAGTTGTTGAAGATGAAACTGCATATTTAGCTGTACATATTCAGAAATTTAAAAGTAATAGATCGAAAAAACGAAAAAAGTTATTTTTTGAAATATGGATTATAGGCATGATTATGGCTAATGAAATGATAAGTGAAATTTTATTATAAAAGTATGAAATTAAAAGATTAATCAGAGCATAAAAGCAAGTCTATTATTGGAGGATAATTATGAAAATAACTACAATTAAAGAGAATGACGTAGAAATTGCTATTGTAAGCAGCGATGAGGTAATAATAAGTGATGTTCAGTCATCATTAGATTTTATGGCAACAGTAAATTATGAAGTAGGTTGTCACCGTATAATTTTGAATAAATCAGCAATATGTGAGGACTTTTTCAACTTAAGAACACGGCTTGCAGGAGAAATATTGCAAAAGTTTACTAATTACCAGATAAAAATTGCTATAGTTGGTGATTTTTCTGTGTATACAAGTAAGAGTTTGAAAGATTTCATCTATGAAAGTAACAAAGGGAATCATATATTTTTCTTGTCAAATGAAAAACAAGCTGTTGATAAATTGAGCATTGGTTAAGTAAGGGATGTCTCAAAATGATTAAATTAATCATTTTGAGACATCCCTTTTTTTAAAACTTCCATAAGGAAACCAATAGAATATTTAAAGAAGATAATATATTAAAAAACAAGGAGACAAAGGAAAGTTATTCTTGGGATATGAGAGTGGAATTACTAGGGTTTTTTATAGCTTATGTATATATATATTTGTTTACAATTTATACTAAAAGCAACCAAATCAAGCTAAATATAAACAATTTATGCTAAATAACAACAAATTCACAAGTTATTATTGACACAAAGTTAATAATATAGTTATATTATAACATAGAGTTTTTATATTTTTTAGGTTTTCATTAAAACAACAAATTATTAATTTATTATTATCACGGATATAAAATTGCAATTATATATAAGGTGAGGTTGGATGTAAATGAAAAAATTGAAAGTAATAGTTGGAATAGATAAAAGTAAAATAATAAAAAGTGATAAAAGGATAGTTGCTTGTGGTAAGAACTTTGAAAATGTTCTGAAATCATCCCCTGATGTTAGGAAAGTTGTTGTTAGCAAATTCGCTTCGCTCATAAAAACCCCTGAAGGATGTAAACAAATTATTAATAACTTGATTTGAAAACTATTAAAAATACTAAAGGGAATTCACTTTGTGAACTCCCTTTTTAAATATATCATTAATTTTTTAATATGAGAGTACAAAACAACTTACCTTACACCAACATGGAGCTTAACTTTATACGATAGGTTGAAACCTTAATATAATAAATGTTATACAACATCGACTATATTAATGCTTTTCCCAACCGTAGGAAAGTGCCCTCTAATTCAATATAAATTAAATTTATAATATAATTTATATTAAATCTTTGGCTAGTTTATATATTCATTGAATGGATATATAAGCTTTGGCACAGTTGCTTTGTACTCTACAATATTATGATAACCAATATAATTTATAATATCCTTGGTAATTATTGCTGTTTGTAAATGTACTTGAGGCATTAAAAAGGATGGACGAAATTTTTAGAAAACTATAATTTTCAATTATTGTAATGTACTCTGAGCCACTATGGTACTTGTAACTCAATATAAATATGCTATAATCAAAATGTATATATAAAAAAACATATGGAAATGGAGTTAGTAAAAATGGTGATTTTAGTACAAATCCAAATAAATATTGTTTTATCCATTTTATTAATTGTGTTACTTGTACATGCTTATTTTAATATGAATAGAAAAAAGATAACTAATAGGCTTTTTATCTGGATTATGGGATTAACATTGCTTACTTTAATATTAGAGATATTTAGTGTTCTTTTAGATAATCCGAATTTTAGGCAATTTATGATATTACATAAGCTAGTCAATATAATTGGATTTATATTGGCTCCGGGTGTTATATTTTTGGGATATATGTATACTCAAGAGTGGGTTAATAGATATCAACAAGAGAAAATAAAAGCAAATAAGCTGCTTATACTGCCACTTTTCATTAATAGTATAGCGACCTTGATGAGTTATAGTGGAAATGGAGTTTTTCGTATAACTAGTGAGAATATATATGAAAGGGGTCCATTATTTTTTATTTTGCCCTGTGTAAGTTACATATACTTTGTATATAACTTATTTTTTATTTATAAGCAACGTAAAAAATTTACTTATTCGGAACTTGGTATGTTTAGTTTGTTTTATATTGTACCCTCCATATTTACTATTGTTCAGTTAAAATATTCTTTTTATTTGACCATTTGGAATAGTACAGCAATAATTGTTGTGCTTGCTTATATATTTATACTAAATGACCAGGCATATCGGGATATTTTATCAGGGCTACAAAATCGTTTAGCCTATGAACATTATGCTCAAAATATAAATTATAAAAAGATTAACAAACTTTTTATAATTTATATAGATATAGATGATTTTAAGACTATTAATGACCAATATGGACATTACGAGGGGGATGAAGCAATTAAAACATTTGCATCTTTGCTTGTTGAGGGTTTTCCAATAAGACAAAAAAAAATAATACGCTTAGGTGGAGATGAGTTCTTAGTTTTAATAGAAGATCACATGCAAGAAGTGGTTGTAGATTATATAAAAAATTTAACTGAAAATGTTGAGGCGTATAATAATAGTGGAAAAAAACCATATGCACTTAAATTCAGTTATGGTATGGCATGTTATACAGATGCTTATGAAAGTCTTTATCAACTTTTGGAGTATGTAGATCAATTGATGTATAATCATAAAGAAAGTAAAAAATTAAGTTGTAAGAATACCGAGGTAGCAATAGAATAAACTATAAAAGTATTGCACACTAAATAATCATACTTAGTGGCGCAGAAGCCACTTTCAAGATACAATTATCTTGAAAGTGGTTTTTCTTTTACTATTCAGAACTAAAATGCAATAATTTTAGTTGGTATTATTTATTGATTGGCCACACTACAGGGATTTTATACAAAAAAGAAAAAATTTACAATATTGACAAAATTTGAATAGAAGTATATAATCATATTAGCTTGTTGAACAAGATGATAATTGTTGAACAAGTTCAATGAGTTGAAAAATAGTCTGAAGTCTATTATAGACAATTATAAAATGATATGGGGTATGCAAAATGAGAAATAGAAAAATTACAAGTGTGTCCAATGAAAAAATACCATCATATGTAGCTATTTATAATATGCTTTATTCTGATATTATAAACGGGCTATATAAAAATGAAACGCAGCTTCCTAGTGAAACTGCTCTTTCTGAAAGGTATGAAGTAAGTAGAAACACGTTACGACAAGCACTAACGATTTTAAATGAAGATGGAGTAATTTCAAAGCATCAGGGTAAAGGAACCTTTGTTACCTATAAGGGAGAAGAAGAAGCAGAAGAAGTAACAAAAAGTAACCTTGAAAATCCAATAATTCAGTGCTGCAAAGAGGAAGTTGATGAAATTCGTGTTTCTTACAATTACGGACCACCTACGGATATTGCTCAGCAAAAACTTAATATTAGTGCAAGCGAGATTGTTATGGCAAGTAACAATGTATATTTGGTAGACAAAATTCCTGTGGCACATTCTTTTATACAAATTCCAGTAAAGTATATTAATAATAGTAATATCAACCTAAATTCCGAAGAGGAAGTCTCAAATCTAATTAACAAAACTATATTTGAACTTGCTACATTTGCTAAGATCCATGTGAAGATTGTGAATGCTGAAGAGAATACTACATCCTTCCTTGAAATTAATGATAATGAGCTAATTATTTATATTGAAGAGATTTTGTACAATGAACAGCGTGAAGGCATAGCAAGGTGCAAATTTTATTTTATTCCTGATAAATATGATTTATCATTTAAAATTTAACCTATAAAACAATATCCATATTTTAATATAAAGGGGGAAAAATTTATGAAAGATTATTTTAAAGTAACCACAAAAACTATTGTTGCCACAGGTCTCGGTGCTGCAGTTTTCATGCTTTTATTCATGTACATTAAGGTGCCATCTCCAATTCCAGAAACAAGTTTTCAAACAGCTTATGGCTTAAGTGCCTTCTTCGCAGCACTCTTTGGACCTATTGCAGGGGGGTTAATTTCTTTTATTGGACACGCTTTAAGTGATGCGGTGCAGTACGGTTCACCATGGTGGAGCTGGGTTATTGGTAGTGGAGTTTCCGGAGTAATATTTGGATTTTCTTACAAGAGAACAAAGGTTGAAGAAGGAGAATTTAAAATAAAGGACATCCTTATCTTTAACACTATTCAAATTCTTGGAAATATTTTAGCTTGGGTAGTCGTTGCTCCAATACTAGATATTGTTATTTACAGTGAGCCTGCTAATCTAGTTTTCACGCAGGGTGCGATTGCAGCTATAATGAACTCAATTAGTGCAGGGGTTATAGGTACCTTACTTTTAATTTCTTATGCAGCCACAAGGACAAAAAAAGGAAGCTTAAATATGAAATAACCTTATTATTAGTAAAATAAATGGGAAGTGAATGAAAATGAAGAAGCCGATTATTGAATTTAAAAATTTTAATTTTCAGTATTTCAGCCAAGCCCAGCCAACCTTAAATGATATTAATTTAGAAATCTACTCAGGAGAAAAAATATTAATAGTGGGTCCTAGTGGTAGTGGAAAAAGCACACTGGGTAACTGTTTAAATGGACTAATTCCTTTTTCATATAAAGGTGAGATTAATGGAAGTTTAAAGATTAAGGATTTAGAAACAAAGACGCAGAACATTTTTAAATTATCTAAAATGATAGGTACAGTTTTGCAAGATTCCGATGGGCAATTTGTTGGGTTAACTGTTGGTGAAGATATAGCTTTTACTTTAGAAAATGATAATGTTAAAGCTACAGAAATGCATGAAAGAGTGAAAACTGTAGCAAGTATGGTAGATATGGAAAAGTGGCTTACTTCATCACCTTTTGAACTATCTGGAGGTCAAAAACAAAGGTCTGCTCTTGCTGGTGTTATGATCGATGACGTAGATATATTACTTTTTGATGAGCCACTAGCCAATCTAGATCCTGCCACTGGTAAGACTGCCATAGAAATAATAGAAGATATTCACAAACAAGCAAATAAAACAATTATTATTATTGAACATAGGCTAGAGGATGTTTTACATTGTGACATTGATAGGATTATTGTTATGAACGAGGGTAGAATTATTGCAGATATGAACGCTGACCAATTAGTTTCCTCGGAAATTTTAATTGAAAATGGCATAAGGGAGCCCCTTTATATTACAGCATTAAAATATGCTGGCATAAAAGTTACTCCCGAAATGCACCCTGGTCACATAAATACATTAAATGTGCAAACTACAAAGGACATCTTAAAAGCTTGGGATAAATCTATTTCACCACAGGAAATGAAAAGTAATAAGCCATCTATACTTAGGCTTTGCGAGGTGTCTTTTTCCTATAATGGGATTCATAAAATACTAGATAATGTTAGCATTGATATTAAAGAAGGAGAAATGGTGTCTATCGTTGGTAAAAACGGAGCAGGCAAATCAACTCTTTCAAAAATAATATGTGGATTTGAAAAAGAAGATACAGGTAATGTTTATTATTATGATGAAAATATAAAGGATAAAACTATAAGAGAACGTGCTGAAATTGTGGGTGTTGTAATGCAAAATCCAAATCAAATGATATCAAAGCCTATGATTTATGATGAAATTGCCTTAGGCCTTCGTTTAAGAAAGGTTAAGGAAGAAGAGATAAAGAAGCGAGTTGATAAGATTTTAAAGATTTGTGGACTCGCTCCCTTTAGTGAATGGCCTATATCAGCACTAAGTTATGGGCAAAAGAAGAGGGTAACTATAGCTTCTATTTTAGTGTTAAATCCTAAGATTCTAATTCTTGACGAACCAACCGCTGGGCAAGATTACCGCCATTACAGTGAAATAATGAAGTTTTTATTAGAAATAAATAAATTAGGGGTAACAATTATTATGATTACTCATGACATGCACCTTATGCTTCAATACACTCCTCGAGGAATAGTTTTAGCTGGTGGTAAGAAAATTGCAGATACGCAGGCTGCTATAATTTTAACGGATGGTGATGTCATAAAAGAAGCAAACTTAAAAGAAACCTCTCTTTATAACCTTGCTCAAATCACGGGTATAAGTGATGGAACGTCATTTGTTCAAAGCTTTATAGAATATGAGAGGGGGCTTCGAAACAAGTGAAGATGAAGCTATTTTCATATAACTTAATTGATACCTATGTTCATAGACTTTCTGGATTAACTAAACTAATTTGCTTTTTATTTTTAACCTTTGCGGTAATGTTTTCTTATGATATAAGGAGTATACTTTTAATAATGGTTTTTTCTTTTGTAATGTTAAGAGTTTCTAAAATAAAATACTCCCAAATACGAATAATGATAATTTACGTTTTAATATTTCTTATTACAAATGCAGTTATAACCTATTTGTTTTCCCCAGAACGTGGAGTTGGGATTTACGGTACCCGTCACGAAATACTTACTATTTTTGGAAGATATACATTAACCTTAGAGCAATTGTTTTACCAAGTCACTAAATTTTTTAAATATGCTTCTGTTATTCCACTTGGAATAATATTTCTTTTAACTACCAATCCAAGTGAATTTGCAGCTGCATTAAGTGGTATTGGAGTTAATTATAAAGCTGCAGTTGCAGTTTCGCTAACCTTACGATATTTCCCGGACATACAGAGGGAATATCAAGAAATTAGCCTTTCCCAACAGGCAAGAGGTTTGGATTTATCACGAAAGGCAAAGTTTTCAGATAGATTTAAGAATGCACTTTTGATAATTATACCATTAATTTTCTCTACACTAGATAAAATAGAACTTATCAGTAATGCTATGGATTTACGTGGCTTTGGCAAAAGCAAGAGTCGTACTTGGTATAGTAAGAAAAAACTTACAGTTGAAGATTACACGGCTATTGTAATTTCAGGATTAATCTTTATTGGAACAATTTTAATTTCAGTTTTTATAAATAAAAGTCGTTTTTATAATCCGTTTATATAGGAGGAACAAAATAATGAAACCAATATTAGTTTTTCAAACAGATTTCACCTACAAAGAAGGCGCAGTATGCGCAATGTATGGGGTGGTTAAAACTGTTGATAGAGAACTAGAAATTTTTGATGGTACCCACGAAATCCCACAGTACGATATTCAGAGTGCCTCCTATAGACTATTTCAGTCTATGAGATTTTGGCCAGAAGGCACAATTTTTGTTTCAGTTGTAGATCCTGGCGTTGGAACCCACCGAAGGGCTTGTGTTGCAAAAACTGTAGATGGATACTATGTGGTTACCCCTGATAACGGTACTTTAACACATGTAAAAAGATGGGTGGGAATTACAGAAGTTAGAGAAATAGATGAAACAAGAAACAGATTACGTGGTAAAGGTACTGAAGATGTAAGTATTTTTCATGGTCGCGATTTATTTGGATATTGTGCTGCAAGGCTTGCAAGTGGTGTCATTTCCTATGATGGGGTAGGTTCTGAATATAGTTTAAGTGAAATTGTAGAATTCACTATTCCAGAGCCTTCAATAAAAGATAATAAGATTTGCGGGAGTTTTGAAATTAATGATCCTAACTTTGGAAATTTATGGACTAATATCCCATTATCTATGTTTACACAGGCTGGCTTTAGTTATGGTGATTATCTTAATGTAAATATAAAACATCAAGGAAAAGAAGTGTACAAGGATAAGGTACTGTTCCATAAATCTTTTGGGTTTGCAGAAAAAGGTGCTGTTATGATTTATAATAATGAGCTTATGAAGGTAGCAATGGCAATTACACAAGGAAATCTATGTGAAAAATATAATTTAAATTTTGGCTTAGAATGGACAGTTGAATTTGAAAAATAGGAGTGAATTATGCTAACGAAAGTAAGATGATTTCTGCTTTATGTAAAAACTTACATCTTAGAGGAAAATCAGCATGTCTATTCTTTGATAATCCTGAAGCTGGAGAGGTTTATCACAAGTTAGGATTCAGAAATATTGACAAGTGGGCAATTTTAGGGAGGAAATAACATGAAGAAATTACTGGTATTTCAAAGTGATTTTGGTTTAGTAGACGGTGCCGTTGCAGCTATGTATGGCGTTGCTCATGAAGTGGAGGAAAGTTTAAAGCTATATAACTTAACACATGATATTACAGCTTATAACATATGGGAGGCATCATACCGTCTTTTTCAATCAGTAGAATATTGGCCTAAAGGCACGGTTTTTATTTCAGTGGTAGACCCTGGTGTGGGGTCAAGTCGGAAGAGTGTAGTGGCATTAACTGAATCTGGTCACTACATTGTAACCCCTGATAACGGTACTTTAACACATCTCAAAAAATATGTAGGCATAACTGAAATTAGAGAAATTGAAGAATCAAAGCATCGCCGTCAAGATACGGAAAGTTCCTTTACCTTCCACGGACGTGATGTTTACGCTTATACCGGAGCAAAGATTGCTGCAGGCAAAATTACCTTTGAAGAGGTGGGTGCATTATTATCAGTAGAAAATATAGTGGAGCTTGAAATAGGTAAAATAGTAAAAACCGAAAAAAGTGTAAAAGGTAGTATTGATATTCTAGATGTACGTTTTGGTAGCTTATGGACAGATATCACAAGAAAAGATTTTTTAGATATTGGGTTTAATGTAGGGGATAGAGTTGAAGTTATAATTTACAATGGACCAACTCTTGTTTACAACAATCGTATAGTTTATGGGAAATCATTTGCAGATGTATACGTGAGTGAGCAGTTAATTTATGTTAACTCCGTATACCGAATGGCGGTTGCAATAAACCAAGGTAACTTTGCCAAGGCTTATAGCATTGGAACTGGAATACATTGGAGTATAGAGTTTAAAAAAATAGATTAATCTGCAAAGAAAAACGATAAGTAATGAAGGATTAATTTAGATATACAACAAAAAGAACAAGAAAGTATATGCTTTCTTGTTCTTTTGTTGTATATCTTTTTATATTAATATTGAAAGTAAAACAATAACAAAAATCATAAATATGAACATTTCTAATCTATAATATGCATATCTAGTGGCATCATAAGATGCTTTATTAATATGCTGTATGCGGTATCACCATCGCCATTTTTAAGATAATGGAAGTATTGCTCATGCTCATCCAAAGTACTTTCAATACGACCAGTAATAGAGAGAGCGGTTGATGTTGTTAATTGAATCAAATACATAAGCCTTTGATATGTTTGACTGAATTCGCTATTATCTACATAATTAATTAATGCAAGATGAAAATCGTGGTCATAATTCATAAATGATTTATGCGAGTCATTAGAATCTTTTGTATTTTTCATACGCTCTAATAATTTACTCAAAGCTTTTATTAATTTCTGTCCCCTTTTGCTTTCTATTTCATTCGCAATTACATGGGTACAAAATCCTTCTAGTGCACATCTTATTTGAATTGATTCCAACATATCTTTTTCATTGAGTTGTCTTATCATAAATCCTTTGCTTGGAATTATTGTAATATATCCATCTTGGCTAAGACAGTGAAGAGACTCTCTCATAGGAGTTCTTGAAATGCCTAATTCTGCTGCAAGTTTTGTTTCTGAGTACAAAACATTAGCATCTAACACGTTTGTTAAAATCTGATTTTTAACATAGGTATAAGTCTGAGATTGTAATGAACTTTTTGTATTAATATTTAGATTTTTCATGGTTAATGTACTCCTTTATATTGCTATCATTATTATCATATACTAAAAAATATTCAAGGTCAATAAAAAACTGTTGACAACATACTAGTATGCCGGTATACTGGCAATAAGAAATAAACAGTATAAAAATTGAATTTTAAGGGGGAAGTTTTTATGAGTACATATCAAATGGGAAATTTAAAAGTAATCGATTTAACAAAGGTGTTAGATCCTAAGACAGAAAGTAGAAGATGTGGATTGACTAGGTTTAACACAGGTGGACCTATTCCAGACTTTCATACAATTATGGATTTAACAAGTCATTTAGGAACTCATGTTGAGTGCCCATATCATCACAATGATGATTGGTCAGATGTAGAGGCACTTCCAATTACTACATTCATGGGAAGAGCAATCTATGTTAATATTACACATATGAAATCTAATGGAAAGATTAAGGCATCTGATTTGGAAAAGGCTTGCGGGGATAGAATTAAAGAAGGTGATATCGTGATCTTAGATTCACCTATGAAGCTTGCTCCATTTACACCAGATTCTAATACAGGAGAAGACAAAAGACTCTTTATTTGTCGCGAGACTGCGCAGTGGTTGAAAGAGAAAAAAGTAAAATGTGTTGGTTTTGGTGATGGTGTATCAATTGAAAGTAATAACGAAGATGTAAAAGCATTTCACGATGTATTAATGGAAGTAAATGTTGTATTCTTAGAAGTGTTAAAGAATTTGGAGGATTTATCTACAGATACATTCTTTATGTCATATTCTCCACTTCCTATTAAAGGGTTGGATTCATGTCCAATTCGCGCATATGCAATTGAAGGGTTAATAGAATTTTCTAAATAATGAAAGGGTGTAAGTATGAGAATAGCGATAATCGGTGCAGGTGCTATGGGGTCTATATATGGCGGTTACTTATCAAAACATAATGAAGTCTATTTGGTGGATAATAAACAGGATGTTGTAGACAAAATTAATAAAGATGGATTGAAACTTCAGAAAAATGGCTTGGATGTAGTATATAGACCAAAAGCTGTTACTTCAACTGAAGGTATTAGAAAGGTAGATTTGGTTATTCTATTTGTAAAATCATTATATTCAAGAGCTGCATTACAAGAAAATAAAGGAATCATTGGTAGTAACACTTATGTTATGACACTTCAAAATGGTTCTGGTCATGAAGACATTCTCTCAGAAGTAGTTCCGGTTGAACGTATTATTATCGGAACAACAGAGGATAATGGTGCAATTATTGAAGTGGGATATGTTAGACATGGTGGAACTGGAAGAACGAATATTGGTATGCTGGTTGAGGACAAAGATGACATGTTGAATACATTAAAAAAATGCTTTGACGCATGTGATTTTGATACTTTAGTCCATGACAATATTCAGAAATTAATATGGGAAAAATTATTTACAAATGTATCACTTAGTGCAGTTACTGGTGTCTTACAGGTGAAAATGGGCTTTATCGCTGAAAATTCTAGTGCATGGAATTTAACAAAGCAATTAGTAAAAGAAGCAATAGCAGTATCAAATGCAATGGGACTTGGATTTGATGAAGAAACAGTACTTTCAAAAGTTAAGAAAACTTCTGAGAGTTCGCCGAGCGGTTATACTTCTATTTATACAGATTTAAATAATGGAAGAATGACAGAGGTAGATACAATAAGTGGCTCAGTAGTACGTGCAGCTAAGAAATATGGAGTAGAAGTTCCGTCTCATGAGTTTATCGTGAATATGGTTCATGCTATGGAAGAACGAAATAACTAAAATAACTAAAATAATAGGAGGCCTATTATGATATTTTCATCTATTTATTCAAAGGATGATTGCAAAAATTACCCGAAAGCCATTCAAACAGCTATTAATTATTTAAAAGAAAACGATTTTATATCCATGGAAACAGGAGTTTACGAGATTCAGGGAAAGGATATTTACGCACAGGTATTTGACGCACAAACAGAACCTTTAGAGAAGAAAAAACCTGAAGTTCATGAAAAGTATGTAGATGTTCAGTTCCTTGCTTCTGGAAAAGAAAGATTGGGATTTACTCCTGATATAGGCAAATATGAAGTTGATGAGAGATTCGACGATAGAGATTTAATTTTCTATAAGGAAGTTGAAAATGAAGGCTTTATAGAATCTACACCGGGATGTTATTGCATTTTCTTTCCAAACGATGTGCATAGACCAGCAGTAATGTCCGGAGAAGCTATGACTGTGAGAAAGGTTGTTGTAAAGGTAAAAGTAACATTATTATAGTTAAGATGTAATGCTTTTCTTGGAAAAAAGTTTAATTTAATAGGGGGACAAAAATTATGGAAAAAATAATTGGTATATTATTGTTAATTTCATTTATAGGTCTAGCTGTATATTGTATCAAAGGTTATAACCTAATGATTGGTTTTTTAATTATGGCTACTATTTGGACTATACTGCCATTGATAGGAAATGCACTTGTTACTAACCAAGAATTTATACAAGCAAATCAAAAATTGATTGATACTCCATTTGTAAATACAATTAAAGCTATTTTTCAAACCGCACCAGAAAATTGGGGCACTACATTAGTTAATGTTTGTTGGGGTGCTTGGTTTGGTAGAGTTTTACTCGAAACTGGTATTGCGTCCACTCTTATTCGTAATACAGTTGAATTAGGCGGAGACAAACCACTTTTTACTATTACATTATTAAATGTTGTTGTAGCAGTTATCTTTACTTCTATGACAGGAGCAGGTCCTGTTATTGCAATTGGCGTTATTGTACTTCCAATTTTATTGTCACTTGGTGTTCCAAAACCAATTGCATTATTCTCATTTATGGGAGCAGTTGCTTCTGGTATTTACCTAAACCCAGTTAACTTTGCTCAGTACCAAGCATTCTTCCAGGATGCTAATGGAAAAGTAATTTATTCATTCAGTAACTATGTAGGGTGGGGAGTTTCGGCTCTCGTTATTATGCTGGTTGTTACAACTATATCCACTGGTATTGCACTAAAGGTTAAAAAACCATCGCATGCTTGGGCAGCTCAGACACAAAAACCAACTGAAACTAAGAATGCTCCAGCAATTGCTTTAATAGCTCCAATCGTACCAGTACTTGGTGTTATCTTTTTAAAACTTCCTGTTATTTTTGGATTTATTGTTGCTGGCTTCTATGCTCTAGCTATCTGTGGTAAAATGAAAGGATTCAATGAGACAAGCCGTTTAGTAAATAAGATGTTCTGTGATGGAGTTATCGACACAGCACCTCTTGTTGGATTCTTGTTAACTTTGCCAATGTTTAACCAGGCAGCAGCGTATGCAGCTCCTTATTTCCAAACTATTATAGGTGGTCTTGTTCCGAAATCTGTATTAGTTATCTGTATCGTGTTTGCAGCATTTGCAGTACTAGGATTGTTCCGTGGACCTATGACACTAGTAGGTTGTGGTGCAGCTACATTAGGAGTTATCAAAAGTTTCTTCCCTGTAGCTCTTCTATATCCACTATTTGCCATTCCAACTATTACAATGAACATCGGTTCCTGCATTACCCAGTCTTGGGTTGCTTGGGGACTTGGATACACAAAGGTTGAAGCTAAAGATTTCTTACGTTTGAGTATTCCAAATGGATGGGTTACTTCCATCATTTTATGTGCACTTACCTATTTCATGGTTGGAATTCACTTATAATAGCTTGTAACTAATTTATATTACAATTTGGTTTAACATTTACTAAATGAATAAGAAATCGTTTCAAAGTATAAAGACTATAAAATAACTCTTCGTACTTTGAAACTTTTTATTATATATGGGGGAATTTAAAATGAATAAAAAATTAGTACGAATGGGAATCGATGTTGGAGGCACTCATACAAAGGCTGTAGCCATTGATAATGCTACACACGAAATTATTGGAAAATCATCTGTAAAAACAACCCATAGTGATGAAAAGGGTGTTGCAGCGGGTGTTGTACAAGCCTTTAATAACTGTATGGCAGAACATGATATTAAGCCAGAAGATATTGTATTTGTTGCACACAGCACTACGCAGGCTACAAATGCTCTATTAGAAGGTGATGTTGCAAACGTTGGAATTATTGGAATTGCTGGCGGTGGACTAGAAGCTTTTTTAGCAAAACGTCAATGCTTTCTAAAGGATATAGATTTAGGAACTGGTAAATCAATTAAGATTAATAATACATTTATTAAAAAGAAAGAACTTAAGGATGATATAATACGTGAACGAATTAATGGCCTTAAACAACAAGGGTCTAATGTTATTGTAGCCTCCATGGCCTTTGGAGTTGATAGCATTGAAGAAGAAAAAAAGATACACAATATTGCAGAAAATATGGGAATCCCTACTACAGTGGCCTCAGAGATTACAAAATTATATGGGTTAACTCGTAGAACCCGTACCGCAGCTATAAATGCTAGTATTCTTCCCAAAATGTTGGATACAGCAAATTCTACAGAATCCAGTATACGTGAAGCTGGCATTAAAGTGCCCTTGATGATTATGCGTGGTGATGGTGGTGTAATGGATATAAGTGAAATGAAGAAAAGGCCTGTACTAACAATGCTTTCTGGACCTGCTGCAAGTGTTATGGGATCTCTTATGTATCTTCGTGCATCAAATGGTGTCTACTTTGAAGTAGGTGGAACATCTACGAATATTGGAGTTATCAAAAATGGACGTCCAGCTATTGACTATTCAATAGTAGGGGGACATAGTACCTACATTAGTTCACTGGATGTACGTGTTCTTGGAGTAGCTGGTGGAAGTATGGTACGTGTAAATAAAAATGAAGTAGTGGATGTAGGTCCTAGAAGTGCTCATATTGCAGGTATGGATTATGCTGTATTCACAGATGAGAAAGAGATTGTAAATCCTACTTTAGAATTCTTTTCTCCGAAGGAAGGCGACCCAGCTGATTATGTTGCAATACATTTAGAAAATGGTAAACGAATTGCAATTACCAACAGCTGCGCAGCTAATGTATTAGGATTAGTTAAGCCAGAGCATTTTTCCTATGGAAATGTTAATTCTGCACGTAAAGCAATGCAGCCTATTGCTGACTATATGGGTAAAACAGTTGAAGAAGTAGCAGAACAGATTTTGCATAAAGCTTATGAAAAAATTGAACCAGTAATTACTGATTTAGCAGAGAAATACAAATTAGAGCATGATCAGATCTCATTAGTTGGGGTAGGTGGAGGCGCAGCTTCTCTTATTTGTTATTGTGCAGATAAGATGGACCTTAAATATAGTATCCCAGAAAATGCAGAAGTTATTTCTTCTATTGGTGTGGCTCTCTCCATGGTAAGAGATGTTGTGGAACGTATTATTCCTAATCCATCTAAAGAAGATATTACAAGTATGAAAAAAGAAGCGATGAATATGGCAATTGAAAGTGGAGCGACTCCAGATAGTATAGAGGTGCATATTGAAATCGATGCTCAAACATCAAAAATTACGGCCATTGCAATGGGATCTACTGAGGTGAAGACCACAGATCTTCTAAAAGAATGTTCAGAGGAAGAAGCCTTGAAGCTTGCCAGCGATGACCTTCGAGCAAAACCAGATGAGGTTGAAATTTTGGCCCGCAATAGATATTTCTATGTTTTTGGATGTGAAAAAAATAATAACAATTTGATTCGTATTCTGGATAAAAAGGGATTTATTAAAGTTCAACGTGGAAATGCTGAGGCTGAGGTAGTGAAAGCAGGTGGCTATCGTGAGGTTATAGAGAAGATGTGGGAGGATTTGGCTGCATATAAGACGGACATTATTCTACGTCCTGACTTCTATTTATGTATAGGTGCAAAAGTAATGGACTTCTCTAGTACTGATTTTGAACAATTAATGATGTTAATGGATTTGGAAGTAATGGACATGAATCCAGATGAAGAAATAATTGTAATAGGAGCAGGAAATAAGGAATGAGTGAAGGATTTTTACGAAGATTAACACATGCCATGTTAAAAAAGCCTGAGCCTGTATCTATGAAAGTACCTCCGAAACCTGAACGTATTCTTCCTTTAGAGGACATGTTAATAGAGCTTATTAAAATACCTAGTTCTGTCTGGGGGCAATATGCATTTTCCAGGGATATTTTAAGGAATAAAATTAGTCAAGAAGAAAAAAACAGGCTAACTATAAAAGCCAATGAGTGTGGTTTCGCCTATGCAGACCAGTTAACTGAAAAATATGGCACTACTTTGCCATCTATAATGGCACAGGCCTTGGACCTACAAATTAGTTATCCAGAGATGCCAACAGATACGTCTAGAGTGACATTTGCCGAATTTGTTCAACCAAACAAGGTCATGCTTTACAAAGATAATTTGGATAAAGCGAATGATCTTTTAAAGGATAGGCAAGTAAGTAAGGTACTTGGAATAATGCAAATAAAACAATTATTGCTTGCCCATGAGATATTTCACTACATTGAAGTGAAGGACTCCAAAAGTATTTTCACACAAACAGAAAAGTTGGAACTATGGGCGCTAAAGCCATTTCATAATAGATCCACCATTCGCTGTTTGGGAGAAATTGCAGGGATGGCATTTGCTCAAAGGTTAATGGGCCTAACATATTCACCATTTGTAATGGATGTCTTCTTTGTGTACGGCTATAGCAAAGAAGTGGCAACCATTCTATATGACGAAATTATGGAACTGGCAAATCACAAAGAAAACGAGATAAATAAGCAAAGTAATTATAAAGATTAGTACTGAGGTATTTTAATTAAAAAAGGTATTAATCAATTTATACAAGGAGGAGTTTATTTTGAGAATTAGTTTTGAAGAAATGAAAAGCGAATTTAAAAGAGTTTTAGTGAAAAAAGGTTTCAATGAAAAAATGGCGGATGAGTCTGCGCAACTATTCACTGAAACTAGTTGTGATGGTGTTTATTCTCACGGAGTAAATAGATTTCCAAGAGTTATAGAATATATAGATAAAGGTTATATAGATGTAAAAGCTGTTCCAACAAAAATTGAGGGAATGGGAGCTTTTGAAAGATGGAATGGAAATTTAGGCTTAGGAAATTTAAATGCTAAGGTTTGTATGGATAGGGCTATTGAATTAGCAAGGGAAAATGCTATAGGCTGCGTTGCAATAAAAAATACTAACCACTGGATGAGAGGTGGAAGTTATGGTTGGCAAGCTGCAGAAGCAGGATGCATAGGGATTTGCTGGACAAACACTCAACCTAATATGCCCGCTTGGGGAGCTAAAGATAGAAGGATAGGGAATAATCCTCTTATACTTTCTGTTCCAAGAGAAGGTGGACACGTTGTAGTAGATCTAGCAATGGCACAATTCTCTTATGGAAAAATGGAAACCGCTAAGCTTAATAATGAATTGCTTCCTGTTGCAGGAGGATATGATTCTGAAGGGAATCTAACAAGTGATCCAGCTGAGATTGAGAAGACTTGGAGAGTTTTACCGATAGGATATTGGAAGGGATCAGGCTTGTCAATATTATTAGACTTAATAGCAACAGTTTTATCCGGAGGTAACTCTACATATAAAATAGGTCAATTAGGACAAGACGAATATCAACTATCACAAGTATGTATAGCTATTGATGTTAAAAGGATTGCAGGAAATGAATTCTTAAAGGCAGCTGTAAATGAAGTATTAAATGACGTAAAAGCTTCAGAAAAAGTTGATGAAAATCAAGAAGTTTCCTACCCTGGTGAAAGAACCTTAAAAACAAGAAAACAAAATTTAGAAAAAGGTATACCAGTTGATGACGGAATATGGAATAAGATAAAAGCTTTATAACGGGGTCAGACCCCTGGGGTAATATGGAAGTCAAAAGAAAGGTCGCGAAGTTTTATGAAATCTATTTATTTAGAAGCACCTGGCAAAATAGAGGTTAAGGAAGTCCCAAATCCTCATAGAAAAGAAAATGAAGCTTTAATTAAAGTGAAATCTGTAGGAATATGCGGTTCAGATATTGGAGCATATAGAGGAACTAACCCATTAGTTAGCTATCCAAGAATTATAGGTCACGAAATAGCTGGCGAAATAGTAGAAATTGGAGAAAATAGCAATGGATTTAAAGTAGGAGATAGAGTTATTGTTGATCCATATATTTATTGTGGAGAATGTTATCCTTGTAGTTTAGGCAGAACAAACTGCTGTGAAGACTTAAAAGTATTAGGAGTACATATTGATGGAGGTATGACAGAATTATTTGCTCATCCTCATGAATTATTGCACAAAGTTCCAGATAATATGACCTGGGAACAAATTCCGGCAGCAGAACCTTTAACAATAGCATTACATGCCATTCACAGAGCAAATGTAAAAGAAGGGGAGCATGTTGCTATAATTGGAGCAGGACCTATAGGACTGCTAGCTGCTTTGGTTGCTTTAGCTTATAATGCGACTCCAATACTTGTTGATATTGTTGACCAACGATTAGAATTTGCAAATAAGCTTGGTATAAAGAACACCGTTAACCCTATAAAAGAAAATGCAGAAGAAAAAATCAAAGAAATTACTAAAGGAAGAATGGCTGAAGTTGTAATTGAAGCTTCTGGAGCTAATGCAGCGATTAGAAATTCAATTGATTACGTTTCATATGCTGGCAGAATAGCTCTTACAGGATGGCCTAAATCAGAAACCTCTCTTCCTACAGCAATGTTTACTAAAAAAGAAATTGATATAAGAGGTTCAAGAACTAGTGCGGGAGAATTTGAAGAAGCACTAAGCTTGATTTCTAAAGGAACTATAGATGTAAAGCCAATAATCAGTAAGGTAGTAAATTTAGAGGAAATACCTGAGGCTGTGAAAGAACTTTCAGAGCATCCAGAAAGATATTTAAAAATTAATGCTGTTTATGGGGTCAGACCCCTGGGGTAATATGGAAATAATAAAATAGTAGAAGAAGAGAAAATTGTCATTTCGGTGGCGGTTTTTTTGTTATTTGACGGTGGCATTATTAAATCAAGTGAAGGACACCAGGGGTAGATTATTTATTGTAATAATATCCGAATTAATATTCCAGTCATTAAAGAAAGACCTGTTTGTATATATCATTATAGTTCTACCAAATGGGTAGGCATAGAAATGTAGTTAAAGCAAAATTGTTAAAACAAATGGAATTATGTTAAACATGTTTAACAAACCAAAAATATAACTAAAAGTGGTATATAGTAGATAAAAAGAGAGTGTAAACGTATTAAAAGGAATTTAGCGTTATATGTGGGATATACTTAAAAATACTATTTTTTATTAAAAAGGGAGAGGATTACATGGAATTAAATAAACTAGAAAATCAGATATTAATTGATATTTATGATGTTGATATGGCCCCAGGGATGTCATTTGAAATTCAAAACTATATATTAACAGAGGAAGATCCTAAAGAGAAGAAACAAGAATTTGCTTTCTATTTAGAGAGGTTAAAAGGGTTAGGCTTTATAAAATATGAAGAAAGAGAAGCATTTTTAAAAGCTGGAAGTCGTAGCACTAAATATAATAATAATGTAGATATGATTTGTGGAGATAAAATACACATAGATTATGAGGGAACAAAATTAGTAGAGATGTTATTAGCACAGTAAGTTATAAACATTAACCTTAACCTTAACTTAATATATTCATAATCAATACACAACTCCTATTGGTTACAATTTATACATAGACGAACCATTGAATATACAAGGAGGAGTTATTTATTATGTTTAAATCTAAAACGAAAATTGCTGTACTAATATGTACGGGTCACATGGGGTCTGACCCCTGGGGTAATATGGAAATAATAAAATAGTAGAAGAAGAGAACATTGTCATTTCGGTGGCGGTTTTTTTTCACATAATTTAACATGATTATTCAATAATTACACCATATTTTAAATATATAATTAATATTGTAATACAAATTTAATTATTGGAGGTTTTATATTATGTTAAAGAAACACATATTAAGTGCATTAGCACTATCAATGTTAATACCAATTGGTGTAAGTGCTCAAACATTAACAACTAAAACTGAACCAGATGCAAAGGTAGCAACAACTCAGAAAAACCCAGCTAGAGCACCTTATGCAAGTCAAATAAAAGCAGAAAGACAAACTATTAAGAATAACTATGATACTAATCAGGCCATTAGAGATGCTATAAAAGTAAAAATTGCACAAGTTAAAACATTAATAGCACAAGATAAGGCTGACAAAACTTTAAAATCTAAAAGAGAAGCTTTAGCAGCTCAACGAGTTGTTATAAAAGCGGACAGAGCTATTTTGGAAGGGATTAACGTAAATTTAAAAGCTGCTAGAAGCACTAAAAAAACTGATATTGAAAGCAAAGATTATGCAGCTTTAGTAAATGATCTTAATAAGATAGCTCCACTGCAAACAAGTAAAACACCTGTATTACAAAAAATAAGTTCTGATTTAGATACTTTAATAAGTATATTAACCAACTAATTAAAAAGAGAATTTTTTATTAAAAAACATAAGATTTAGCATACTAATTAACTTTATAATTAGCATGCTATTTTTTATTGTTTTAATTATATAAAAAACTGATTTTGATAGTTAGCAACACTTTTAAGGTTAATGAATATTTCTATACATAGAGTTACAATATAAACAGATTCAAACGTATACATACAGATTCAAACGTATACATACAAATCATTGAAATTAGAGTTAACTCGCAAACTGATTATTAAAAATTGCTTAAAAATTATTTTTTTATTAATTCTGTAAACGTATAATACAACCACAAATGAAATACAAGTGAAATACAAAGGAGGAATTTAATATGATTCGTAAATGTATTGTAATGAAAGTATTTAGTGGGTTACATGCGGAATACAAAAAACGCCATGATGAAATTTGGCCTGAAATGGTGGAGATGTTACATCAATATGGTGCAAATAATTATTCTATTTTCTTAGATTCAAAAACAAATAGTCTATTTGCTTATTTAGAAATTGAAAATGAGGAATTATGGAGTAAGAGTTCTGAAACGGAGATATGTCAAAAATGGTGGAAGTATATGAAGGACGTCATGGAAACAAATGAAGATAATAGTCCCGTTTCAATTGAGTTAAAAGAACTATTCCATTTAGATTAGCAAGAAAAAGGAGAGAAGAATAAATGAGTACAAATGAAGAAAAACAAATGACTAATAAAGAAAAAAATAAATTAACTTGGAAAAGCACTATTTCAGCATCTATGGCAAATTACATTGATGCAGGTTCTATTGTTGCTGGAGCTGCAGGGTTATCACTTTGGACTTCATATCTACATATGAGTGATATGAAACTTGGCTTGCTTAGTGCCTTTAGTTCAAATGCCATTTCAGCGGCTATTGGTGCATTAATTGGTGGTTACATTTGTGATAAATATGGTCGTAAATTAGTTTATAATTTCTCAATGATATTTTATATGTTCGGTATGTTATTTATTATTTTTTCTCAAAACTTTGCAATGATGTTTATTGGATATATCATCGTAGGATTATCAGTTGGCGCGGACATTCCGGCTTCTTGGACCACTATTGCCGAAGGCGCTCCCGCTAAAGAGCGGGCGAAACATTGTGGTACAGCGCAGCTTGCATGGGCAGCTGGTCCAGTTATTGTTCTGATTCTTTCAGTAGCACTAGGAAATCTAGGACTACTTGGTAGTCGTATAGTTTTTGCACATTTATTTGTAGTGGCACTCGTAACTTGGCTAATAAGAAGAACTTTGCCTGAGTCACAATCTTGGATAGATCAAAAACAAAAAGAAAAACAGCTTATAGCAAAAGGACAACTAAAAAAGGTAACTATTAAAGATTTATTAAGACCAGTAAATTTCAAGTCAATAATATTTTTACTTGGTGTATATTTATTTTGGAACTTGGCAGCAGGTACAATGGGATTTTTCATGCCATTAATTTATCAAACAGTTGGTGGTGTTTCGGCACAAACTGCTAACTTACTTCAAGCAGGTCTATTCGCACTTACAGGTATTGCTACTTATTTGATTTTCATGCGACTAGGAGATAAAGTAAGCCGTAGAGGCATTTACGCAGTATCAGCTATAATGGCAATTGGTGCATGGTCAATATTTTTATTACCAGCATCAAGTATGAAACCTAGCATGCTTTTGATATTTGTTGTTGGATATGGACTTTCTTGTGGATTTGGTCAACAACCATTCTATCAATTATGGGCAAGTGAACTTTTCCCAACAAAATATAGAGCTACTGCTCAAGGTGTAATGTTCTTTGTTGTTCGTATAGCACTTGGTATATGGAGTTTTGTTATCCCAACCATTATGAGCAAGTTTGGTTTTCAATTGGCAGCAGCATGTATGATAGGATTCCTAATAATTAGTGCAATAGTTGGTATTGCATTTGCTCCGAATACTTCAAGAAGGACGCTTGAAGAAATTGAAAAAGAACGTTATGGCAATGTAGCTTAATAATAAGTTTAATTAATAATGAGTTTTAGTGATAAAAAAGCTGACTTCTGGAAACTTTGAAATTTCATCAAGTTTAAATTGTAAGACCTAAATTAAAAGGGCATAATTAACCTAGGATTACAATTTAAAAAGTGATGGTGATAATATGAACATTATTAAGCTTGATGAAAGGTTAAAAGAATTAAACGATATGGAAAAGAAAACATATGCCTTATATAATACTGAAAAAAACAAAGATAGTAATATTAAACTTAAGGAACATTTTTCTAGTAAAGTTATAGATAAATTATGGGTAATTAACAATGAAAAATTGATGAATGAAACAGAAGTTATATCTATTCATAAGCATGACCGGTTTATAAAATTTGATAAACATAAGCATGACTATTTAGAAATGATGTTTGTATATTCAGGAAGCATAAAACAGGAAATAGAAGGTGAGAAATTAGTAATAGAAAAAGGTGAAATTTTATTATTAGATATGAATGTTGAACATAGCATAGAGGTAGCAAGTGAAAATGATATTGCTATCAATGTATTAATAAAGAAAGAATTTTTTGATTGGATTTTCATGAGTCAAATCGCCGATAATGATTTAATCTCTAATTTTATTGTTGAAGCGATATATGGGAAGAATGAATTTAAGCAATACATTCATTTTAAAACATCAGAAAATGATAAGGTTTGTAATTTTATGATACAAATACTTATGGAATATTATGATAAGAAAAATGGAATGGAAACGGCTATTCGCGCGTATATAATGTTGTTATTTAACGAATTGTTAAGGGATTATAAAAAATATCTATCTAGTGAAATGGTTTCTAAAATTGAATCCACAATATCTACAGAAATTCTAAGTTATATTAATAGTAATTATAAAGATATTACATTAAAGGGAATGGCAGATCATTTTAGCTATAATCCTGATTATATAGGTAAATTAGTTAAGAAGACTATAGGAAAAAATTTAACAGAATTGGTAAAAGAAAAGAAAATAAAACAAGCAGAATATTTGCTACAGAATACAAAGATGTCGGTTATTGATGTTATCACAGAAATTGGTTATTCCAATGTAAGTTATTTCTATAGGCAATTCAAAGAACAGGTAGGGGTCACACCTGATGAATACAGAAAAAAATAATAAAAGCATAGAGTATACATTTGCATATTAGGACAGTGTGATTGTCGTGATAGGACCTAGAATTTATCATGATATTAAATTAAAATATGGGTTATAGACATTCTTATGAAAAGAATAGTCGACGTTTGCAAAAGGCGGGAGGTAAACCATGGAATACTATTTAGCTATTGATATTGGCGCTTCTAGTGGGAGGCATATATTAGGCTCTGTGGAAAATGGAAAATTAAAATTAGAAGAAATTTATAGGTTCGAAAATGGAATTAGTAAAGTTGGCGAGGAATATTGTTGGGATATTGATCAGTTATTTAAAAATATAAAAATAGGAATTAAAAAATGCGCGGAAGTAGGTAAAATCCCTAAGAGTATTGGAATAGATACTTGGGCAGTAGATTTTGTTCTGCTAGATGCAAATGATGATATTTTAGGTAATGCAGTATCTTATAGAGATGATAGAACTGAAGGCATTATGGAAGAAGTGTTTAAGATTATTCCTAAGGAAATGATGTATTTTTACACCGGGATCCAGTTTCAAAGATTTAATACTGTATATCAATTACTATCAATTAAGAAGAAGAATCCTGAAATGTTAGAAAAAGCGAAGACTTTCTTAATGATTCCTGATTATTTAAATTTCTTGCTTACAGGCAAAAAAGTTAATGAATATACTAATGCAACATCAACCCAATTAGTAAATTCTTTTGATAGAACATGGGATCTAAAAATTTTAAATGAGCTAGGAATTAAGAAAGATATTTTCCAAGAAATAAAATTACCTAAAACTAAGCTTGGCGGTCTTCGATCCGAATTAGTCAACGAGTTCGGATTTGATATTGAGGTTATACTTCCTGCAACTCACGATACTGGTTCAGCATTTATCTCATCAGTATGTAATGATAGTGATAGTATTTATTTAAGCTCAGGAACATGGTCATTAATTGGTGTTGAAAATAAAGTTCCTATTTGTTCACCTCAAGCAATGGAGTATAACTTCACAAATGAGGGTGGTATAGATTATAGATATAGATTCTTGAAAAATATTATGGGACTTTGGGTTATTCAAGAGGTTAGAAGAAATCTTGAAAATAAATATTCTTTCGCAGAATTAGTAAATTTAGCAAGAGAAAATGCAGACTTTTCTTCAGTAGTAGATGTTAATGATATTAGATTTTTAAAACCAGAAAATATGATTGAGGAAATAAAGATATATTGTATAGAAACTAATCAAGAAGTTCCAGAGGAAGTTGGGGAAATAGCAATGTGCATATTTAATAGCTTAGCTCATTGTTATAAAAAAGCTATTTCTAATATTGAAGAAATATTAGAAAAAGAATTCCATAGAATAAACATTTTTGGCGGAGGATGTCAAAATAATTTCTTAAATGAATTAGTTGCAAGTGTTACTGGAAAAGAAGTTTTGGCAGGTCCGATTGAAGCGACAGCTATAGGAAATATAGTAGCTCAGATGTTAAGTCAAAATATTTTTAAAAACTTAGGGGAAGTAAGACAAGCTATTAAAGAATCTTTTGATATTAATATCTTTAAACCTAAATTGGGAATAAAAGAATTGAATTATAAGGGAGGCAAACATAAATGAATATTAAAGAAAAGTATGAGATGTCTAAAAAAGAATATGAAAAATGGGGATTAGATGTAGATAAGATTTTAGATGAGCTTAATAAGGTGAAAATATCAGTTCATTGTTGGCAAGGTGATGATGTAACTGGTTTTGAAATTAGCCAAAATGAACTATCGGGTGGAATAGCTGCAACTGGTAATTATCCAGGAAAGGCTAGAAATGGAGAAGAGCTAAGAAGAGATTTAGATAAAGCTTTAAGCTTAATTCCAGGAAAACATAAAATTAATCTTCATGCTATATATGCTGAAACTGATGGACAAGTACTTGAAAGAGATGAGTTAAAGCCAGAACATTTTAAAAAATGGGTAGAATGGGCTAAAAAAAATGGATTAGGTCTTGATTTTAACCCAACAATCTTTTCTCATCCAAAAGCAGCAGACGGATTAACCCTGTCTCATCCAGACAAAGAAATAAGAGATTTCTGGATAAGACATTGCAAAGCATCAAGAAAGATTGGAGAATACTTTGGCAAGGAACTTGGACAAACTTGTTTAACTAATATATGGATTCCAGATGGATATAAAGATATTCCAAGTGATAGATTAGGACCTAGAAGAAGACTTAAAGAATCCTTAGATGAAATATTCAAAGTAGATATAGATAAGAAGTACAATCTTGACTGTGTTGAATCGAAGGTATTTGGATTGGGCGCGGAAGCATATACTGTAGGTTCAAGTGAATTTTATTTAAGCTATGCAGCTAAAAATAATATAATGTCATTAATGGATACAGGACATTATCATCCAACAGAAGTTGTTTCAGATAAGCTTTCAGCTATGTTATTATTTAATGAAAGGGTAGCACTTCATGTAAGTAGGCCAGTAAGATGGGATTCTGATCACGTTATACTTTTAGATGACGAGATTAAAGAACTTGCTAAAGAAATTGTAAGAAATGATGCATTAGATAGAGTTATTATTGGACTAGATTTCTTTGATGCAAGTATAAACAGAATAGCTGCGTGGACAATAGGAACAAGAAATATGATAAAGGCATTACTCAGTGCAATGTTAACACCTAATGATACCTTAAGAAAGTTGCAAGAGAGTGGAAACTTTACAGAAAGATTAGCTTTAATGGAAGAATTCAAAACTTACCCAATGGGTGATATTTGGAATTACTATTGTGAAAAGAATAATGTTCCAGTAGCAGAAAATTGGCTTAATGATATTAAAGAATATGAAAAAAGTGAATTATCTAACAGAAAATAGTGAAATACACAATATAACAGGTTTAAAAGTGATCAAAAAAATCAATTATGAGAAAAAGGTAGGAGATTATAATGACTATAGAAGATATGAAATTCATTCAAAACTTTAAGAAAATCACTAATGATGCATGGCTTAAAGGCTGGCATGAAAGAAATGGTGGAAACATAACTTACAGATTAACAAAAGATGAAGTAGCCGCAGTTAAAGGATTTATTAACGAGGATTCAGCATATACTCCAATTGGAGTAACTGTTAAAAACTTAGCTAATGAATACTTTTTAGTAACTGGAAGTGGAAAATTCATAAGAAACATGAGCGTTTGTTTAGAAGAAAATGCAGGACTCATAAAGGTTGATGAAAAAGGTGAAAGCTACAAAATAGTTTGGGGACTAGTAAATGGAGCAAAACCAACAAGTGAAATAACTTCACATTTAATGAGTCATTCAATAAAAAAAGAAAAAACAAATGGAGCATACAGAGTTATAATGCACTCACATACTACAAACACAATAGCTTTAACTTTTGTATTACCACTTGAGGGTAGGGTATTTACTAGAGAATTATGGGAAATGGCAACAGAATGTCCAGTAGTATTTCCAAGTGGTGTAGGCATAGTTCCTTGGATGGTTCCAGGGGGAGCTCCAATTGCAGAGGAAACTGGTAAATTAATGAATGATCACGATGTTGTAATTTGGGCACATCATGGTATGTTCTGCGCTGGTGAAACTTTAGACTTAACTTTTGGACTTATGGATACAGTAGAGAAATCAGCTGAAATTTTAGTTAAGGTATTATCTATGGGTGGAAAAAAGCAAACAATAACTGCTCAAAACTTTAGAGATTTAGCAAAAGATTTTAATGTTAGCATATCAGAAGACTATTTAGTTTAATAATTATATATAAAATATGTCCAAAAGGGAGATTGATTATTAATGGCAAATAGAATGATTTTAAATGAGACAAGCTATATAGGAGCAGGAGCAATTTCTAATATTGTTACAGAAGCTAAAATAAGAGGATATAAAAAAGCATTAGTAGTAACTGATAAAGACTTAATAAAATTTAATGTAACACGCAGGGTAACTGATTTACTAAAAGAAAATAATTTGGATTTTGAAATCTTTGATAATGTAAAAGCTAATCCAACTATAAATGTAGTGAAAAGTGGTATAGAAAAATTTAAAGATTCTGGTGCAGACTATTTAGTTGCAATAGGTGGAGGTTCATCAATTGATACTGCAAAAGCTATTGGAATTATTATAAACAATCCTGAATTTTCAGATGTAAGAAGTCTTGAAGGTGCAGTCGATACTAAAAATAAATGTGTACCTATTATTGCAGTTCCAACAACTGCAGGCACTGCAGCAGAAGTTACAATTAACTATGTAATTACTGATGAAGAAAGAAAACGTAAATTTGTATGTGTTGATCCGCATGATATTCCAGTTGTAGCACTTATTGATTCAGAAATGATGTCATCAATGCCAAAGGGATTAACAGCTGCAACTGGCATGGATGCTTTAACTCATGCTATTGAAGGATATATTACAAAAGGTGCTTGGGAATTAACGGACACATTACATTTAAAAGCTATCGAAATTATTTCACGTTCACTTAGAAGTGCGGTGGCTAATGAGCCTAAGGGAAGAGAAGACATGGCCCTTGGACAATATATTGCAGGTATGGGATTTAGTAATGTAGGCCTTGGTCTTGTTCATGGTATGGCACATCCACTTGGAGCTTTCTACGATACTCCACATGGAATTGCTAATGCAGTAATACTGCCATATGTTATGGAATATAATGCAGGCTCAACTGGAGAAAAGTACAGAGAAATAGCCCGCGTTATGGGAGTTATCGGTGTAGATAATATGTCTCAAGATGAGTATAGAAAAGCAGCTGTTGATGTAGTTAAGAAACTTTCAGAGGATGTTAAAATTCCGAAGATACTAAAAGAAATTGGAGTTAAGGAAGAAGATTTACAAGCACTTGCAGAATCAGCTATGGCGGATGCTTGTACTCCAGGAAATCCAAGGGGCACTAGTGTTAAAGATATATTGGAAATTTATAAAAAGGCTTTTAAATAGGCGGGGTCAGACCCCTGGGGTAATATGGAAGTTAATAGACCGGGTTCGGTAGAACCCGGTCTATTAGTGAAAACCATAGTGCTCATTTAAAAAATTCAAACCATTCATCTGCTAAAATTGCATACTCATATGTATCACTCCAAATAGGGATTCCCTTTTCATTATGCTTAAAATATTTGTTTTTTAGTAGATGTCCTTCTCTTCTCATATTTAATCTTTCTAACAATTTCGGTGAAGAAGTATTTAAAGGATTACACATTGCAATTATTCTACGAGCCTTTAATTGTTTAAATCCATAGTCTAAAATCTCTTTGCAAGCTTCTGTAGCATAACCTTTCCGCCAATATACAGAGTTAAAAACATAACCAATTTCCCATGTGAAAAATTCATTAGGTTCTTGTCGCTGAAAATATACATTTCCTATTAATTTATTATTCTCTTTTAAGCAAACAGCCCAAAAAGCATCTTGCTGTGAACGATATATTGCCTCTTCTTTACACGCATCTTCGGTATAAACTTCATATGGTTCATATTTGACCACTATTTCTTGAGAAAGATATTCATATAAATCTTTCCAGTCATCACAAGAGAATTTTCTTAATATTAATCTTTCTGTTTCTAAAAAATCCATGATATTACTCCTTATACACTAGATTTAAGTTATCTTCTTTTTATTATATCAATCCGATTTAACTCACAATAAAATTATAAGTATAAATTTAAATTAACACAATGGAAAGAATATTTACAATTATTTTTTCCGTTATGTCCGTATGCTATATAATTAAATTTATTATTTGTTATACCCAGTTGTTGGGCAGTTCTTATGAGTTCTTGTTTAATGTTTCGAAAGGCAAACAAATAAAAATAACGTGCTAATTATAAGGGTAATTAGCACGTCAAACTTTAAGTTATTTCATTAAAAGCACCTATTAATGTATATAAAGGATTAAATCCCTTAAAAATTTGAAACATCTTCATATTCATATTCCTCTTCATGTATAGCATCTTCTTTTGGTTTTATTGAAATGTTGGAAATTGCAAAAGCTAGTAAAGCAGGTATAAGCCATGAGAATCCAACACTTGCTAGAGGAATAAATTTTAGAAATCCAATGCTATTTGGATATATACCATTTATAGTATCTAAAATACTTATAATTAGCGCTGTGTATGTAGTTATAGCAACAACCTTATTACTCTTCACTTTATCTCCAAGTAATGTAATAACTATAAGAACAATTACAATTGGATATAAAATTTGTAAAACTGGACCTGCCAGTGTAATTATAGCATCAACGTTTTTTGTAGCAATTAATCCACTTACTAAGGCCATAATAACAGCAGAAGTTTTGTAAGATACTTTATTTTTTGAAAGATTAGCAAAGAATTCTGCTCCACTTGCAAGTAATCCTATAGCAGTTGTTAAGCATGCAAGAGCAACACATAAACCAAGAACAACTGAACCAATACTGCCTAGGTCTAACTTAACGAGTTCTGTAACTAGCTTAGTTCTAGCTATATCTGCTGGAAACAATGTACTTGTTTGTGTTCCAAGATACATAAGTCCACCATATACAAAGGCGAGTCCAGATACAGCAACTAAAGCTGATTTTATAGTCATCTTCATTATATCCTTTGCATTTTCATAACCTTTTGATCTAACAGATGAAATAATTATTCCTGCAAATATAACAGAAGCCATAGCATCCATTGTTTGATAACCTTCTATTAATGCTTTTGATAATCCACCTTTGTAAGAAGTATTTACAATTGGTCCAATAGGATCTATTATTCCTTTAAATATAATTATAGCGAGCATTAATAATAGTGCAGGTGTAAGTATTTTACCTATATTATCAATTATTGAAGAAGGTTTAAGCACAAAAGCAAGTGTTATTGCAAAATACAATATAACTGCTATGTTTTGTGGAACAGATGGAAATATTGGATGTATTCCAAGCTCGAAAGTTGTTGCAGCGGTTCTTGGAATTGCAAATAACGGTCCTATAACAAGAATTAAAGCTACACCGGTTATTATAGCAAATTTTTCACCTACTCTATTGGCCATTTTGTCATAAGTACCATTAATTTTGGCACAAGCAATTACTCCAGCTAGTGGAAGACCAACTCCAGTAATTAGAAAGCCTATTATTGATGCAAAAAATGCGCTTCCTGCAGCTTTTCCGAGGAATGGTGGAAAAATCAGGTTTCCTGCACCGAAAAACATTGCAAATAGTGCAAAACCTATAACCACTGAATGTTTTGTTGAATTTTTCATTTAAGATACCTCCTGATGAATAAACTTTTGTAATACTTAGTTATTAATAAATGACTTAACGTTTCATTTGCTTTTATATATAGCATTTATTATGCCAATTTTTTTTGTCTTCATATTTTTCTAAAAAAAGCTTTAGATTTTAGTCAAATTCTTGTCTATCCATGCTTATCAGAATTGTTTTTAGAATGTAGTTGTAAATGTTTATGTTTAATTTCTGTATTCATAATAAAAACGGGCAATTTTTTTCCACCTAATATGGAAAAAAATTGCCCGCTTTTATTTTTGTATCTCATATTCATTGACTTTATTTTGTAGCTGTCTTCTAGTGATACCTAATACTTTTGCTGTTTTTGTCATGCTAAAGTTATTTTTGACCAGTACAGTTTCTATGTATTTCTTTTCTATTGCAGACCTAAATGCTTTTAATGTTTGATCTCCTTCATAGTCTGTAGCAGGCACTTCGTGTATTAGCAAATCATCCTTTGATATAACACCATTTTCACTAAAGACTACCAGCCTTTCGATTATGTTTTTAAATTCTCGTATATTGCCTGGATAGTCATACTGATTTAGATATTCCCAAACTTCAGGCACTATGGTATGTATTTCTTTCTTCATTTGCTTAGATGCTATAGCTATGAAGTTACTAGCCAAACTATGTATGTCTTCTTTATGTTCCCTTAGGGGTGGTATTTCAATGATGATGGTGTTTATTCTATAATAAAAATCTTCTCTAAATAGTCCTTGGTCTATTAGTTTTACTATAGATTTGTTGGTGGCGGTTATAAGTCTAAAGTCAACAGGAGTACTTAGGTTGCTACCTATTTTTTCTATCGCTCTGTTTTCAATGACTCTTAGTAGTTTGATTTGAGTGGATAATGGCATGTCAGCTATTTCATCTAGAAATAGTGTTCCCATGCTAGCTGATTCAAATCTACCAATTCTTTCTTCATTGGCACCAGTGAAAGCTCCCTTCATATGTCCAAATAGTTCAGATTCTAATATACTTTCAGATAAAGCATGACAGTTCACTGCTACAAAGGGTTTGTTTTTGCGCTCGCTCTGAGTATGGATGTAGTTTGCAAATACTTCTTTTCCTACTCCTGACTCTCCAAGCAAAATGACATTGGCAGTGGTTTTGGCTACTTTCCGAGCCATATCTATAATTTTTTTAAAGTCTTTATTTTCTGATTCTAGAAGCAAATTCTCTTTTTTATCATAGGTTTTAGAGGTGAGTTCTGATTTTTTGTAATCTTTATATGATTTTTCTATTTCTTGTATAAGTTCAACCGGATCATTTCCTTTTACAAAATATGATACTGCTCCTTTTTTCATCGCATCTACTGCGTTAGATATAGTAGCATATGCAGTCATGAGTATGACTTTGATATCTTGATCTAATTCTATAATTTTTTCTAAAAGCTCTATGCCGTTCATTCCATTCATCATTAAATCAGTCAATACCATCTGATATTTTTTGTGCTTAATTTTCTCTATAGCAGCTTCTGCTGAGAGTACTGTTTCTATGGTATACCCTTCTATTTCAAGTATTTTAGTTAGTCCTTTTGAGTATGCTGCTTCGTCATCTACTATTAATATTCCATAATTTTTATTACTCATTTGCGGTCTCCTATTTCAATATTAGTATGGGTTCATGTATCTTTGTTGGAAGTGTAACGATAAACTTTGAGCCTTCCCCAATTTTACTTTCCACTCTAATAGTTCCTTCCATTTTTTGTACTTCATTATAAACTATAAACAGTCCAAGGCCAGTGCCTTTGCCTACATGCTTAGTAGTATAGAATGGATCGTATAAGTGAATTTGCGTAAATGCATCCATGCCTGTCCCGGTGTCAGATACTTCTATGATTATACTATCATTTCTTTTGCAAGCTTGTACCTGAAGTATACCTCCTTGTTCCATGGCATCAGTAGCATTTGAAAAAAGATTCAATAAGATATGTTTCAAAGATTCACTATAAAGCTCTACTTCTAAATCTTTTTCCATATAGAATATAAATTCTATATGTTTTTGCTTAAAGGCCTTTTGATTAAGTTCATAAAGATTTGTTATGAAATCTTTGACTTGTATGTTGTGTACTTTGTTATCAGAAAGCCTTGAAAAGTTTAGAAGATTGTCTATGATTTTATTGGCTCTAGTCACAGAAGTTTCTATTGTATCTATTGCCTCTTTCCTATCCTCTTCCTCTTCCATACGTTTAAGTAAATATGTATAGTTCCTAATAATTCCGAGAGGAGTCCTGATTTCATGTGCAATGCCTGCGGCAAGCTGCCCTACTGCAGCCATTTTACTTGATTGCAACATTTTTTGTTCTGAAAGTTTTAAATCAGTTATATCTTCCATCATGACAAGCACTCGCTCTCTAGTGTTTGGTAATTTATCTAAAAGATAAGTTCTAACTTTAAATGTTCTGTTTTGATATTCTACTTCTTTTTCTATTGAGGTTCTAGTTTTAAATATATCTTTTATTAAGCAAACGTCACAGTCACTTCCGAGTATTCCTTTGATACTTTTGCAGTGCATATGTTTCACTCCATCTATAGTGTAGCCTATATATTCACAAAATGCTGTATTGGATTCTGCAACAAAGCAGTCCTCGTTTACCACCACCATTAAATGACTGGTAAGTCCATTAAAAGTAGTCTCTAATTCGTTTTTTGATATATTAAGTGCATTTGTTTGTTTTTGGACTTCTTTTTTTAGTTCTCTGTTCCAATAGTAAAAAAATAAAGCTACTAGCATCGCTAGAAGTATAGCATATTTAACTAAAAGCGCATATTTCTCAGCGTTTGTATTTTTTATGATTAGCGGTGATACGCCAAACCATTTTTCATCTATTCTTTCCATGGTGTTATCTTTTTGCAACTGGTATATTGCTTTGTTAATTATTTTTACTAATGTTTCATTGTCTTTTTTCACGCCTATTGAGGCTGGTCTTTCGTACAAATATTTATTTAATATTGAATATTCGCGGCTTAGGCCTTCTTGAGTTAAATAATAGTTTATAACCGATTCATCTCCCAAAACCGCATCTACTTCACCCTTTTCGAGGCGGCTAATAGCGTCTCTTAAATTTTGCGTTTTAATTCCATGTACATCAGTGTAATTTTCAGCTAAATGCTCAAATACATAGTCTCCTTTTATTGCAGCTATAGTTTTTCCTTTTAGATCCTGTGGTGTTTTAATACTAGTATTAGCTTTTTTTGTTAAGATAGCCCCTCTTTGATAGTATATAGGGTCAGTAAATATAAAGCTGCGAGAGCGCTCTTTGGAAGCATGCATATCACAAAAATCTATATCTCCTTTTTCTAGTGCTTCAAGGGCATCATTCCAAATCATAGGTTTCATCTTTATTTTGACTCCTAGTTCTATAGAAAGAGCATTGATATAATCTATTACGAGCCCTTCATATTGTCCACTATCTGGGTTTAAATATCTTAGCGGGGGAGTAGTTTGATCTGATCCATATATCAAGTCTCCATGTTTTTTCAAATACTCTTTTTCTGAATCAGTTAGCCTATTGTCCTTTGTAAAATATTCGATTATGTTCATGTTGTATTCTAGCTTGAAATAACTGCTTGCAAATATAAGCGCAGTTATTATAATTAAAAATCCTAATATATATCTTTTCTTCATTATTTTTTTCACCCTATATTAGTATAACAGTAAATATGTATAAATGATGGAATGATTAAAATATGGAATAGCTTTATATTGTAAACTTAATAATAATTTAAGGTTTACAATTGAAGGCTATTCGATTATTATTAGTATGTATTGTGGTTTTAAGGAGGAATATTTTTGAAAAATACAAGAAATTTAATTTTAGTAGCTATGTTTGCAGCTTTAACAGCAATTGGAGCTTTTATTAAGGTGCCAATACCATACGTACCTTTTACCCTTCAATATCTGTTTTGTGCGTTAGCTGGTTTAATTTTAGGTTCAAGATTAGGCGCATTGTCACAAATAGTTTATGTGGCTATTGGACTTGCAGGAGTGCCCGTATTTACTGAAGGGGGAGGTATAGGTTACATATTTAAACCTACTTTTGGATATCTTATTGGTTTCATAGTAGCGGCATACGTCATAGGTAAAATAAGAGAGAATGTTAAAGAATTAACTTTTTTTAAGACAATATTTACACTGCTTTTGGGTCTGTTTTTTATATACTTATTTGGAGTTATATATTTATTCATTAGTTATAATTTATATCTAGGAAAAAACATTTCTTTTTATTTTGCATTTTTCTATGGCTTTGTGGTTTGTATAACTGGAGATTTGGTACTAACAGTGTTTGCAGCATATATTTCAATAAAAGTATTACCTGTATTAAGAAAAAGTGGATATATTGAATAAGAAAACGACAAGAGAGGGGTACTACATGAAAAAATTTATTAAAAGTATAGAGGAAAAGGTTTTAGGAGGTCAAGCTATAAGCATTGAAGAAGCCAACAAATTAGGAGACATTGAAGAAAAAGAAGATATAAAACTATTATGCAATAGTGCTAATAACATACGACAGTTTTTTTGTGGTAAAGAAGTAGACCTTTGCACCATAATGAATGCAAAATCAGGACGCTGCACGGAGGACTGTAAATTCTGTGCGCAATCTGCTCATTATAAAACCAATGTAGAAGTGTATGAATTAGTTTCAAAGGAAGATGCTTTAAAGCTGGCAAGGGAAAATGAAAATGAGGGAGTAAATAGATTTTCCTTAGTGACAAGTGGCAGAGGCGCAACTGGCAGTGATTTTGAAAAGATTCTAAGCATATATGAGGAGCTAAATACGGAAATGAAAATAGATTTATGTGCATCACTTGGGATACTCGGATACGAGCAACTACGAAGGCTGAGAGAGACGGGAATAACAATGTATCATCATAACCTAGAAACTAGCAGAGAGTATTATGAAAATATATGTACAACTCACAGCTATGATGAGCGAATAGATACTATTAATGCAGCGTCGAGGGCTGGAATGGATGTTTGCTGCGGAGGGATTATTGGTCTTGGTGAAAGTCTTCGGGATAGAATTAATCTAGCTTTTCAGTTAAGGGATCTAGGTGTAAAATCTATTCCTGTTAACGTATTAAATCCAATTGTGGGAACACCACTAGAAAATGTAGAAAGCTTAAGTCAGGAGGAAATACTAAAAACTATTGCCATCTTTAGATTTGTGAACCCTAAAGCTCTTATAAGACTTGCTGGAGGAAGAAATCGCATAGATGAGTATGGTAAAAATTGCTTTAATGCAGGGGCTAATGCTACAATCACCGGAAATTACCTAACAACATCAGGTAATAAAATATGTGATGATAAAAAAATGGTAAGTGATTTATTGCTGGAGGTTAGAAAAAATGGCTAAGGGGATATTTATAGTTGGAACAGATACGGATGTGGGCAAAACTGTTGTAACGGCAGGGATTTTGCATGTTCTCAGGAGTAATGGATATAATGCTACCTATTTTAAGGCAGCATTAAGTGGGGCTTTAGAAGTAGGTAATAAGCTTATTCCTGGTGATGCGAAGCTTTCTTGTGAAGTAAGTAATTTGGAAGAAGCTTATGAGAATATAACACCTTATGTTTATAAGGCGGAAGTATCCCCTCATCTAGCAGCAAAACTTGAGAATAAGCCAATTGATCTAGATGTAATAAGAGAAAAATACGATTATTTAAAGAAGAAATATGATTATATAATCGCTGAAGGTAGTGGAGGCATAATATGTCCATTGATAGATGATGAAAGAGGATTATACACCCTAGAAAATCTTATAAAGGATTTAAATATGAGTGTTATTATTGTTACAAGAGCTGGGGTAGGAACAATTAATCACACAATACTTACTGTGAAATATATAGAATCCCTAGGGATTAATATCAAAGGGATTATAATAAATAATTATATGGAAAATTCTCTATGCAATGACAATATTAAAATGATAGCAAAACTTACTAATGTGCCTGTTATAGCCAAGCTTAAGTACATTGATAACCTAAAGGGCAACATGGTACAAGCTATAAGAAAGAATTCAGAAGTGGCTTTTAGTATTAATATTATTGAAAAATGTATGAATCATTTATAAAGGAAGATGGAGGTATAAGCATGAATAATTATGTAGAAAAGGACTTAAAATATATATGGCACCCTTGTGCACAAATGAAAGACTATGAGGAGCTTAATCCAATAGTTATTGAAAAAGGAGACGGGGTTTGGCTTTATGATATTGATGGAAACAGATATTTAGACTGCATATCATCTTGGTGGACGAATACACTTGGACATAGCAATAAGAGAATAAATGAAGCTATAAAAAAGCAGATAGACGACCTGGAACATGTTATATTTGCAAATTTCTCAAATAAACCTGCTATAGAGCTTGCGGAAAAGCTGGTAGAGATAACGCCAGACAAGCTTACGAAAGTGTTTTTCTCTGATAATGGATCTTCAGCGGTAGAAATAGCCTTAAAGATGAGTTTTCATTATAACATGCAAAAGGGAAATACTAAAAAGAAAAGGTTCGTAGCGTTAAGCGATGCTTACCATGGAGAAACTTTAGGTGCCTTGTCTGTTTGTGATATTGATGAGTTTAATATGGTATATAAGCCTCTACTTTTAGATACCTTCAGAGTAGAAGGACCAGATTGCTATAGGTGTAAATATGGTTTCAGTAGGGATAGTTGTAATGCAGAGTGCTTTGAGGATATGAAAAAGTGTTTAACCGAAAATCATGAGGATATAAGTGCGGTAATAGTTGAACCTATGGTTCAAGGTGCTGCTGGTATGAAGATATATTCACCAATTTATCTAAAGAAGCTTCGGAAGCTTTGTGATAAATATGATGTACACCTTATTGCAGATGAGATTGCAATGGGCTTTGGTAGAACTGGAAAGATGTTTGCTTGTAATCATGCTGGAATAAGTCCAGACTTTATGTGCCTTTCAAAAGGAATTTCTGCTGGGTATATGCCTATGTCAGTAGTTATGACTACTAATGAAATTTATGAATGTTTCTATGGTGATTATAGAGATCGGAAGTCATTTATACATAGTCATACTTATTCAGGCAATGCTATGGGATGTGCCATTGCCTTAGAAAACCTAAAGATATTTGAAGAAGACAATATTATAAAAAACAATATAGGAAAAGGTCAGCTTATAAGAAAACTTACACTAGAAAAGGCAGAAGTTTCAAAGCATGTAGGTGAAGTTAGAAGCATAGGTATGATAACAGCTATGGAAATAGTAAAAGATGTGGACACAAAGGAAAGTTATCCTTGGGATATGAGAGTAGGTTACGAGATTTACAAGATTGCCCTTAAAAAAGGTTTAGTACTTAGACCTATAGGAAATGTACTTTATTTTATTCCTCCATACATTATTATTGACGAGGAGATAGAATTTATGGTAAATACTTGCTTTGAAAGTATAGAAGAATATTTTCAGACAACCAATTTAGATTGAAAATATGTAATTAAATTAAACATTCATTTAACAGTGTTTAGTGGGCACCTCTAAAAAGGGTGCCCTTTTGTATTTGCTAAAATGGTTTTTATCTGTTTGCATTGGGATGGTAATTTGAACCATTGGACTATAAAATTCGACACTATTAGTGCAATAAAGTAACGATAGTACAAAAATTTCATAAAACTTGCGGATATAATGCATTAAACCATTGTGATTTATGCCATGAAAAAATGCATTATTCAGTTATTATTAACATAAAGCAAAATAGTATTTGAGGCGGTAATATATTGTTACTGAAAACGTTATGTTATGTCTCGCTCAAGTAAAGTTAAATTCTAAGGGAAAATACACGTAAAGGTCTGAAAGACTTTATTAAAATGAGGTCTTTTGGCAAAACAACAAAAATATTGGAGGTAATATTATGTCAGAAGCAGTAGCTTATACGACTGCAGTCGTTGCTAAAAAAAAGTTATTATCAGGATTTTATAGAAAAGGAATTGCAATTGGTCTATTCTCTGGATTTTCATATGGAATATTTACAGCATTTTTGGCATTAGCTATGTCAAAGGGAGTTTGGGGGGATTGGTATGGTGCAAATACAGCTGGTTTATCTTCATTTGCTCTTATATATGTGATTGGTGCACTTGGTTGTGGCGTAAATGATACTTGTAGTGCAGTTTGGGCATTAATTATGGCGGGTATTAGAGGTAAACTTGGAGATTTCTTTAGAACTCTTAATACTAAACCGGGCCGCATGATTATGTTAGCTGCACTTATGGGAGGACCTATTGCCAATTCAGCTTTTGTTATTGGTCTTGCAACGGCTGGTTCAATTATTGTTCCGATTTCTGCCCTTTGCCCAGCTATTGGCGCTATCTTAAGTAGAATTTTATACAAACAAGCATTAACAAAACGTATGATTTTAGGTATTGTTATCTGTGTTTCTGCAAGTGCTTTGATTGGTTTCTCAAGTATTACTGGAGGTGCACAAAAAGGTGTAGTGATAGGTATTATAGCTGCTATTGTAGCTGCTATTGGCTGGGGTATTGAAGGTTGTCTAGCTGGTTATAGTACATCAATGGTAGATTCAGAGATTGGTATTGCTATTCGTCAGACAACATCAGGCCTTGCAAATTTAATTTTATTTATTCCTATCATAGCTATCATAGGTGGTAATGCCGGTCTTTCATTCCATGTTATTGGTCAAGCATTTACAAGCGGTCCTGCTATGATTTGGTTTGCAGTTAGTGGTCTTTGTGCTTATCTTTCATATATGACTTGGTATAAGGGCTCTAGTATGACTGGTGTTGCGCTTGGTATGGCAACCAATGGAACTTACTCTTTCTTCGGACCATTCTGCTGCTGGTTAATTCTTGGTGTGGGTTTCGGTATAGAAGGTTGGACACTCTCTCCTATATCTTGGGTTTGTGCTGTATTAATGGCAATTGGTATTTTGCTAATCGCAATGAATCCAATGGATTTATTTAAAAAAGGGGAGGCGTAATTGTATGAAACCACTTAACTATGCTATTTTAAAACATTTTACAAAAATTAAAGGAGCATGTGCAGACGACGTTGTTGAAGCTTTAAAAGGTCAATATGGTAATTTCAAAGCTTTTAGTAAAAATACTGTTATCTCAGCTTTAATGACAGCTGAAGCGAATGGCCTTCTTGAAGAAAAAAGTTTTGATATGGATAAGTCAGGTAATTTAAGGATTTTCTATCATGCAAATGATGAAGGCGCAGCTACAATTAATAAATACATTAAGGATTAATTATTTGAGATAAAATTAATACTATTAGTGCAAGAATGTAACAATAGTACAAAAACTTCAAAATAACTGGTGGATATAATGCGGTAAAATAGCGCACTTTATGCCATGAAAAAATGCCTTGTTCAGTTATTATTAACTTAAAGTGAAATAGTAGTTTTAGGCGGAAAAATTGTTAATGAAAACGTTATAAAATGTTTTGTTAAGCAAAGTTAAATTCTAAGGGAATCGAGACCATTAATAGGTAGTCTAAAAAAATTAGCAAAAACAATATAAAAGGGGGAATATTTAGTGAAGTATTATGGAGAAGAAGCATTGGGTCTTATTGAAACATTAGGGATGGTACCTGCAATTGAGGCGGCAGACAAAATGTTAAAGGCTGCCAATGTTGATTTGGTAGCATATGAAAACATAGGTTCAACTCTTGTTACAATTATGGTAAAGGGTGATGTTGGTGCCGTTAAGGCGTCTGTAGAAGCTGGAGCTGCGGCTGCTGCCGCAATAGGTACATTAACAGCACAAAATGTTATGCCACGTCCAATTAAAGATATTGGAGGCATTGTTTCAGTATATGAAATCGAGTCAAAAGAACTACCACAGAGCAAATACAGAGCGTTAGGTTTAATAGAAACATTTGGTATAGTTTTTGTTTTAGAGGCTGCTGATGCAATGTGTAAAGCTGCAAATGTTGAATTGGTTGGTTTCGAAAATGTAGCTTCAGGCTATATTTCAGTGCTAGTTCGTGGAGACGTAGGGGCATGTAAATCAGCTGTAGAATGCGGTGTAAAAGCTGTAGTAGATATGGGTGCTGAAGTTTATAGCTCAGTTGTTATTGCAAGTCCACATCAAGACCTTGAAAAAATAATTGGACTTTATTCACTTGAAACTTTGAATCCTTAATGTGTGGCTGATATGATAGCACCGAACAAAATGGAAAAAGTACAATACTTAGTTAATGAAAAGGAGAGTCAGAAATGAATATTATTGACAATGATTTGCTCTCCATTCAAGAATCTAGAATTCTTGCCGAAAATGCCAGTGAAGCACAAAAACTGCTAGCAACTTTTCCACAGGAAAAACTAGATGAGATTGTTGAGCGCATGGCGGAAGAAATCGGCAAGTATGCCTGCGAACTTGCCAAGCTGTCACGGGATGAAACTGATTATGGTAAATGGCAGGATAAATATATTAAAAATCGATTTGCCTCCGAGTATTTGCCCGCTAAACTTCGCGGAATGCGTTGTGTAGGTATTATTGACGAGGATCTCCATAATAAAACAATGGATGTAGGTGTTCCTAGAGGGCTAATTATTGCCTTATGTCCTGCAACCAGTCCTGTTTCCACCACCATTTACAAGACTTTAATTGCGATCAAGTCCGGCAATGTGATTATCTTTTCTCCACATCCTAGAGCGAAGAACACAATTTGCAAGGCACTTGACATTATGATTCGCGCAGCTGAAGGATTTGGACTTCCAGTAGGAGCTCTTTCATACTTACATACGGTTACTCCTGCTGGGACAATCCAGTTAATGAATCATAAGGCAACCTCCTTAATCATGAATACTGGTGTTCCAGGAATGCTTAAAGCAGCTTATAAGTCTGGAAAACCTGTGATTTATGGAGGAGCTGGTAATGGACCTGCATTTATTGAACGCACAGCTGACATAAAGCAGGCGGTAAGAGATATTATTGTTAGTAAGACCTTTGATAATGGAATAGTATCGGGGGCGGAAGAATCTATTGTTGTAGATGGCTGTATTGCAACTGATGTAAAACGTGAACTACAAAGTAATGGTGCATATTTCATGACAGAGGAAGAAGCAGAAAAACTTGGTTGTCTCTTTTTCTGCTCTGATGGGAGTTTGAACTCAGAAATGGTGGGTAAATCGGCACAGGAATTGGCTAAGAGAGCAGGGTTTTGTGTTCCCGAAAGCAGCACAGTGCTAATTTCGGAGCAGAAATATGTTTCTGAGAATAATCCTTATTCTAAAGAAAAACTTTGCCCGGTTTTGGCTTACTACATCGAAGACGATTGGATGCATGCTTGCGAAAAGTGCATTGAGCTCCTCTTAAGTGAGAGGCATGGACATACTCTTGTTATACATTCAAAAAATGAAGATGTGATTCGCCTGTTTGCATTAAAAAAACCGGTGGGCAGGGTACTTGTTAATACACCTGCTTCCTTTGGTAGCATGGGTGCAACAACTAATTTATTTCCTGCTTTGACTCTGGGTAGCGGATCGGCTGGGCAAGGCATGACTTCCGATAATGTTTCTCCAATGAATCTTATTTATATACGCAAGGTAGGATATGGCGTTCGGAAGATAGAGGATATTATCGATAGGGTGCATGCAGAGGGAAAAACTCAATTGCCAGCCGCGAAAGAGCAGCCAGGGTATAATTCAGAGGACATACAGATGTTGAAGAATATTTTAAAAAAAGCTCTCCAAGAGATTAAATAGACTTATAGATGAGATAAAAAAATGAAATAATTATGAAAGAATGAGGGGTAAGAATTATGGATATTCGTGAATTTTCAAATAAATTTGCAGAAGCGACTAAAAATATGTCTACAGAAGAACGAGCATCTTTAATGAAGATGTTTGAAGGGGTTTCAAAAGAAATTACAAAACCAGATAAAGTAGATGCTATGACTTATGCAGCAGCTTCTGATAATGATGGAAAAGTTCCAAATGGAATTACAGAGCGTCTGCAAAAACTGAAAGATAACTATATGAAATGGACGCCTACAATCACAACTCATCGTGCTCGTGCCATTACTAAGATAGCAAAGGAAAACCCTGGAATGCCTAAAAGTATATTCCGTGGTAAAAGTTTCAAATATTCTTGTGAAACAGCACCTTTGGTAATTCAAGAGGATGAACTAATTGTAGGGGCACCTTGCGGCGCACCTCGTGCTGGAGCTTGTTCCCCTGATATTGCATGGAGATGGATGGAAGATGAACTTGAGACTATTGGAACTCGTTCTCAAGATCCTTTTTATATATCTGAAGAGGATAAAAAGTTTATGCGTGAAGAACTTTTCCCTTTCTGGAAAGGAAAATCAATTGATGAATACTGTGAAGATCAGTATCGTGAGGCAGGCCTTTGGGAACTCTCTGGCGAATCTTATGTTTCAGATTGCTCTTACCATGCAATAAACGGTGGTGGAGATTCAAACCCTGGATATGATGTAATCCTTATGGAGAAGGGAATGCTAGATATTCAGAAGGAAGCAAAAGATCATTTAGAAAAGCTAGACTACCAAAATCCAGAAGATATCGAAAAGATTTATTATTATAAATCTGTTATTGATACTACTGAAGGAGTTATGATTTATGCTAAGCGTATATCTGATCATGCGGCGCAGCTAGCTGCAAAGGAAACTAACCCTAAGCGTAAAGCAGAATTACTGAAGATTTCAGAAGTTAATGCACATGTTCCTGCACATAAGCCTCGTACTTTCTGGGAAGCAATTCAGTCCGTTTGGACTATTGAGTCACTGCTACTAGTTGAGGAGAACCAAACTGGTATGTCTATCGGTCGTGTTGATCAATATATGTATCCGTTCTACAAGGCAGATATAGAACAAGGTCGTATGAGTGAGTTTGAAGCCTTTGAACTAGCTGGTAGTATGCTTATTAAAATGTCTGAGATGATGTGGGTTACAAGTGAAGGCGGTTCTAAGTTCTTTGCAGGGTATCAACCATTTGTAAACATGTGTGTTGGCGGTGTTACTCGTGAGGGCCTTGATGCAACAAATGACCTAACTTACCTACTGATGGATGCTGTTCGTCATGTTAAAATTTATCAACCATCTCTAGCTACACGTATTCACAACAAGTCACCTAAGAAGTATTTAAAGAAGATTGTTGATGTTGTTCGTGCTGGTATGGGATTCCCAGCTTGCCATTTTGACGATGCACATATTAAGATGATGCTGTCAAAAGGTGTTTCTATGGAAGATGCTCGTGACTATTGCCTTATGGGTTGTGTTGAACCTCAGAAATCAGGTCGTTTGTATCAGTGGACTTCAACTGCTTATACCCAGTGGCCAATATGTATTGAATTAGTTCTAAACCACGGTGTTCCATTATGGTATAAGAAGCAGGTTTGTCCTGATATGGGAGACTTGGATAATTTCAAAACTTATGAACAGTTCGACAATGCTGTTAAGGAACAAATCAAATATATTACAAAGTGGTCAAGTGTTGCTACTGTTATTTCTCAACGTGTCCACAGAGAACTTGCTCCAAAGCCTCTAATGTCTATTATGTATGAGGGCACCATGGAGAGTGGCAAGGATGTTTCTGCTGGTGGCGCTATGTACAACTTCGGACCTGGTGTTGTATGGTCAGGACTTGCTACTCATACAGACTCTATGGCTGCTATCAAGAAATTAGTATACGATGATAAGAAATATACTTTGAAGCAACTAAATGAAGGATTAAAAGCTGAATTTGTTGGATATGAACAGATGAAAAGTGATTGCCTGAAAGCTCCTAAGTACGGTAATGATGATGATTATGCAGATTTGATTGCTTCTGATTTGATTAATTTCACAGAGAGAGAACACAGAAAGTTCAAGACTCTTTATTCTGTGCTAAGTCATGGTACTTTGTCTATCTCAAACAATACACCTTTTGGTCAGTTACTTGGTGCATCAGCTAACGGTCGTGATGCTTGGACACCATTATCTGATGGTATCAGTCCAACTCAAGGTGCGGATTATAAAGGACCAACTGCTATTATAAAATCTGTTTCCAAGATGGCTTGTGACACTATGAATATAGGAATGGTTCACAACTTTAAGCTTATGGCTGGACTACTGGATACACCAGAAGGCGAAGAGGGTATTCTCACGTTGTTACGTACTGCTTGCGTTTTCGGTAATGGAGAAATGCAGTTCAATTATTTAGATAATGAAACTTTGATTGCAGCACAGAAAAATCCGCAGCAATATCGTGACCTGATTGTTCGTGTAGCAGGTTACAGTGCATTCTTCGTTGAATTGTGTAAAGATGTTCAAGACGAGATTATCAGCAGAACTATGCTGACACACTTTTAATTAGGGTATTTAATTGACTTTAAAATGATTTATTTGTTGCCCGTTTCTCTTATGCTGAAAGGCTTACTAGAGGACGGGTCATAGTTAAATTATTTATCTGAATACCAAAAATGAATCAAACGGGAGATTATATCTTATGAGCAATGCGAATGTAGCTATAATGGAAAGAAAAGCATTGATTTTCAATGTACAAAAATACAACATGTATGATGGACCGGGTGTAAGAACACTGGTGTTCTTTAAAGGATGTCCATTGCGATGTAAGTGGTGTGCCAATCCTGAAGGATTGGAAAAAAAATTTCAAGTTATGTTCAAAAGGGATTCCTGTATTGATTGTGGCGCTTGCGCTACTGTTTGCCCGGTAGGAATACATACTATTTCGAAAGAGCTAAAACATGAGGTGAACCATAGCATTGATTGTATAGGTTGCCGTAAATGCCAGGATGTTTGTACTGAATCTGCATTATCCATTGTGGGGGAAGTAAAAACTATTTCTGAGCTTATGGAAATTATCGAAGAGGATGTTAGTTTTTATGATGTTTCAGGAGGAGGAGTTACTCTAGGTGGCGGTGAGGTTTTGATGCAACCTGAATTTGCAGCAAATTTGCTTATGACATGTAAGCAAGAAGGAATAAATACTGCTATTGAAACTTCTGGTTATGCAAAACTTGAATCTATACTTAAAGTTGCTGAGTTCACAGATTTATTCCTTTTTGATATAAAGCATATAGATCCCCAGCGTCACTATGATCTTACGGGAGTACACAATGAGCGAATACTAGAAAATTTAAAGGCACTTCTTCATGGCAGGTATAACGTGAAGGTCAGAATGCCTTTGCTCAAAGGCATAAATGATAATCCGGATGAGATTGCCAGGGTAATTGAGTTTTTGATGCCTTTCCATGATTACAAAAATTTTAAAGGTATAGATTTGCTTCCTTATCATAAATTAGGCGTAAATAAGTACAAACAGCTATGTATGGAGTATCCAATAGAGGGAGATCCAAGCTTAAGCAGTGAAGAACTTGATATGATTGAGAGCTGGATTAAAGAATATGATTTTCCAGTTGCGGTTATCAAACACTGATAAATGATTATAAAATATAAAATAGATTGAGAGGTAACTTTTATGGGAACAGTTGGTGATAAAGCTATACAACGTGTCATAGAAGAATCAGTACCTGGAAAGCAGGTTACAATAGCTCATGTTATTGCCTCACCTATGCCGGACATTTATGAACGCTTGGGTATAGACAATAAAGGGTCAATTGGAATTTTAACTATAACACCCTATGAAGCCGCTATTATTGCAGCCGATGTTGCAACAAAGGCAGCGGATGTTGAAATTGGATTTTTGGATCGTTTTACAGGGTCTGTAATTATCACAGGTGATGTGCAGAGCGTTGAAACAGCACTTAATGCGGTAAATGATACATTGAAAAATTTGTTGGACTTTACGATAGCTCCTATTACAAGAACATGATAAGGAAGAGGGTAATGGTAATTGGACCAACTAAGTGTGGAAAGACTACATTAGTTAATGCGCTTAATGATTATGATGGACCACTCAGGAAAACACAGGAAATTATTTATGGACAGAATACAATAGATGTTCCAGGTTCTTATATTGAAAACCCTTGGATGTACAAACATATAATTGCAGCCTCGCAAGATGCATCACATGTTTTGATTTTAGTTGATCAGTCAAGATGTGATAACGTCTATTCGCCTGGTTTTGCAAAGGCATTTAGATGTCCTGTAATTGGTGTAATAACGAAAATTGACTTAATATCAGAAAATGAGGATTTGTGTTTACGGCAGCTTACGCAGATAGGCATATGCTCGCCTTATTATAAGATTAGTGTTCCTAGTGGAATAGGGATGGATGAATTAAAAGAACATTTATTTGCTTTTGAAAAAAAAAGTAAAGGGGGTCTGAGATGAAATTTATTACCGAAGATGATTTACGGGATTTAAATAGAAAAGAACCTTTTACAACTTATGAAATAGAACCGGGAGCAAGACTTACGCCTGGAGCACGTCAGTTCTTGTCAGATCGGGGGATCAATATGTATGATAATGATACTTATGCAAAGAAAAACACTGTTAATGTAAAACAGCCATCTGCAGTACCTGAGAGGAAGAATACTTGGAAAAAGAAGAAACTTCACTGTAAGATGAAGTCCACGGAAGCGTTGTTCCTTCAATCTTACGAAGAGCTTTTGAGTGGGGATGCTACTTTAGCACAGAGTGTTATTAATTTAGGCAAACAGTTCTCCTGCATTAAAAATCATGTGGATGGAAAAGGGCCTGTGGAAAACCTAAGCCTTACGGAATGCACAGGGATAAAGACGGATAATTTTTCTGATGATTTGGATGATTGCTTTGAAATCGCAGAGTCCCATATGCAACTTAAACAAGGAAGGAAGATTATAATTTTGCATAGACTACGTTGTAATCTTCGTGAAATTGAACCGGTTGTTTTAGAAGTATATGAGGCCAGTGATAAAGATAAAGACCTGTGCAGTGAGGTTATCGGCAAGGTTAATCAGATTATTAATACCTTGTCACAAATTATTTGTTCGCTTTTAGGAGGTAAGGAATGCCAGAGAAAAAGTTAAATTTTGAATACTGTGATCAGTTTGTTCGGGATTTTGAAGAGGTAGTGGAACATCCCATTGTGGGTAAATCTTCTGTTTACTATACAGGAGTTGATTTGGGAACGGCATGTGTTGTTTTAGCGGTTTTGGATGAAAACTACAAACCGGTGGCAGGTGCTTATAGATATGCAGATGTAGTTCGAGATGGTATGGTTGTAGATTATATGGGCGCAATTAAAATTGTTAGAGAATTAAAGCAAGAGATTGAGGAGAAATTAGGTGCAGAATTGATTTATGCAGCTGCTGCCATTCCTCCAGGGACAGATGCTTTGGATTCAGGAGCAGTTAAGAATGTGGTTCAGGCTGCTGGTTTTGAAATTACCAACGTGCTTGATGAATCTACGGCTGCAAACAATGTCCTTAAAATTCAGGATGGTGCAGTTGTAGATGTAGGCGGTGGAACAACCGGAATTTCGATTCTAAAGGATGGAGAAGTCGTTTACGTTGCGGATGAGCCAACAGGAGGTACCCATTTTTCATTGGTTGTTTCTGGTGCATATAAAGTACCTTTTGCTGAGGGTGAAATATATAAGCGTGATCCTAAAAATCACAAAGAACTGTTACCAGTATTGAAACCAGTAGTTGAAAAAATAGCATCTATTATTAATCAGCATATCAAAGGTTATGATGTGAAGGAAATATGTTTGGTAGGTGGAACATGCTGCCTTACCGGTATTGAAAAAATCATAGAGAAGCAGACAGGTATTTTTACTCATAAGCCTCAAAATCCTATGTTTGTAACTCCTTTAGGAATAGCACTTAGCTGTACGCAGGAAAGTATATGATAAGGAGGAGGTTTGAATATGGATTTTCGAATTATTAAATCCCCTACGGCAGGAACTATAGATATTCTTATGCGACGAATGGGTACGGGCGTCGACAAAGACAAGATTTGTGTTGATGCAGTTGGTCTTGTGCAGGGGAGAATGATAGAGATGATTTGTGCAGCGGATATTGCTGAAAAGGCGGTTGGCGTCACAGTAGAAGATATTAGAGGAAGTTGTCCGCAGAACATGATAATGATTGCGATTTTTGGAGATACCTCATCTGTAGAATCTGCAATTGAGGAGATTAAAAGAAAGTTGGAAAAGGGGAAAGAGTTATGTTAACAGCAAAACTGATTAACAGTGTATGGGCAACAAGAAAAGCAGAATCACTTAATGGATTAAAGTTTATGTTAGCGGAAGTAATTGGTGGCAGCAATGCCGGACAGCGTTTGATTGTTGTAGATATCATCGGTGCCGGTATTGGAGACCGGGTTATTGTCTGCATGGGTTCATCAGCTCGTAGAATGTTAGGTGATGATGATATCCCAGTTGATGCGGTTGTTGTCGGAATAATTGATGAAGACTGCAACTTTGAATAAATTCAGGAGGCAAAACAATTAATAATTGTTTTGTGCTTACTAGAAATGCATAAGGGATAAAAATTAATAATTCTTATGTGCTTCAGAGAGTTACAGGAGGCATAACAATTGATAATTGTTATGCGCCGCAGAGAACAACAGGAGGGGTAAGAATGAATCTTCTTGATATGGTTAGAGAAGCTGGTGTTATTGGTGCAGGGGGTGCGGGATTCCCTACCCATGTAAAACTAGCAGCAAAGTCTGAATATATACTTCTTAACGGAGCTGAATGCGAACCGTTACTGAGGGTGGACCAGCAGTTGATGAAACTATTTCCTGATGAAATAATTAAAGGATTTATATTAGCTGCAAAGTTTATTGGCGCTAGTAAAGCTCTTATAGGTGTTAAAGGAAAGCATAAAGAAGCGATTTCTATTTTGAGAGATAGGATTGAGATGTTGCAGGTAAGTGATTTCGTTGAAGTGAAGGAGCTGCCGGATATTTACCCTGTAGGTGATGAGCAAGTTCTTGTTTATGAACTTACAGGAAGAGTTGTTCCTGAAATGGGTATCCCAATCCAGGTTGGATGTGTAGTAGTAAATACAGAAACAGTATTAAATATTTACAATGCTTCTATGGGAGAGCCAGTTACAGAAAAATATATCACAGTTGCAGGAGATATACCTAAAAGCTTGACCATAAAAGTGCCAGTTGGCACACCGATTATAGATGTGCTAAGGCTGAGTGGTATAGAAAATTTTGAAGGTTATGCAGTTATTGATGGTGGTCCTATGATGGGTCCTGTCATGAGTAATATTGATGGATATATTACAAAGAAGAATAAGGGATTTGTAATTTTAAAAAAACAGCATTCTCTGATTCGCAAGAAATCTATGAACATAGAACAGACAAGAAGAGTGAATAGAGCTTCCTGTGAGCAGTGCCGGATGTGTACGGATATGTGTCCTCGCTTTCTTATTGGACATAATGTGCAACCACACAAGATGATGACAGCTTTAAATTATGCATTAACAGATGTTGAAGGTCAGAAGAGTGCACAGCTATGTTGTCAGTGCAATTTATGTGAATTGTTCTCTTGCCCGGTAGGTCTTTATCCTAAATCTGCAAATCTTTATTTTAAAGAGAAATTGGCCCAGCAGAATATAAGGTATAAGCCAATAAAGTCAGAATTTACTTCCCGCAAAAGCCGTGAGTATCGTTTGGTTCCAAGTAAGCGTCTTGTAGCAAGATTAGGTTTGCATGATTTTGACAAGCCGGCTCCTATGACGGAAGTTGAAATAAAACCTGAATTGGTACATATTGCAACAAGACAGCATGTAGGGGCGCCTGCCATGACCGTTGTTTCTGTTGGTGATCATGTGCAACTTGGACAGCTAATAGGAAAAATTCCTGAAAACAGTTTGGGTGCTACAATTCATGCAAGCATTTCAGGAACGGTTGTAGAGTGTGGAAATGATTTTATTGCGATAAGGAGGAACTGATATGTCGTTAGCAATAGGAATGGTTGAATTTACAAGTATTGCACGTGGTATATATGCAGCAGATCAAATGCTAAAAATATCTGATGTAGAAATAGTCACAGCTAGTTCTGTTTGCCCCGGAAAGTATATTGTTATTGTTCAGGGTGATGTTGCATCAGTTCAAGATTCAGTAAGTGTTGGTGAGAGGCTAGCAGAAGAATTTTTAGTTGATTCTATTGTTATACCAAATGTAAGCCCTTTAGTATTCCCAGCAATTACAGGTGCAACCATGCCAGATGAAATTCAGGCACTAGGAATTATGGAGTCTTTTTCCCTTTCAACTATGGTTATAGCTGCTGATGCTATACTGAAAGCAGCAGATTTACAGCCCTTGGAGCTCCGACTCGGAAATGGACTAGGCGGTAAGTCATTCTTTACTTTCACCGGCGATGTGGCTGCGGTTGAAACCGGTATTGAAACAGGAAAGGCTATTGCAAAAGAAAAAGGACTGCTTGTAAATGCAGAGGTTATAGCTTCACCGTCCGACAGACTATTGTCATCTTTGTTCTAATATATCAGAACTTATATATATAAGAAGATGTTTTAAATGACTATACCAATAAATGTAAGGATGTGAAAGAATGAAAAAATTAATTTGTGTAAAAGATATTGAAGCTGTTGAAAAGCAAGGGCAAAAGGTTTTTTATATCGATAGTAATACAATTATTACTCCATCAGCCAAAGACGCAGCAAGAGCTTGTGGAATAGAGTTTTCTACGGAAGCGCATGTATGTGAGGTAAAGAGTTCTTGTGAAGTAAAAGCTTTAGAGCCGGCAAAAGCAAGTGAGGGCGAAATCGATAAAGATATGATTTATAAGGTGTTCAAGGCTATGATGGATAAGGGACTTTTAAGTGGAATCTTTGATGCGGCGTCCGATAAACCATATATTTCTGAGAAGGATTGTGGTGGTTTGAAAATCGTTCGTGGTAAGTCAGTAAGGATGGATGTTTTGGATACTGGAAATCCTAGCGACAAAGTAGTCTATCAGGAAATTATCAATGCCGAGGACGGCTGCTCAATGAATGCAGGATTTATTACAATTGAAGGTTGTACCTTCGACTGGGAAACAACTTGCGAAGAACTTTACCACGTTGTGGAAGGTACATTGGTAGTAACAGTGGACGGAAAGGTTTATACTGCACAAGCAGGTGACTCAGTATTCTTCCCTAAGGGAGCTAAATTAGCATTTGGTTCACCTGACAAGATGAAAGCATTCTATGCTACACATTAGAAAGCTTGATGGAAGGTAAGGAGGGTTAGGAATGCAGGCACTTGGGTTAATCGAAACAAAAGGACTCATTGCAGCTATTGAGAGTGCAGATGCTATGCTCAAGGCGGCGGATGTGAATCTTTTGGAAAAGACATATGTAGGTGGAGGTCTTGTTTCAATTATTGTAACTGGAGATGTGGGTGCGGTGAAAGCAGCTGTAGAGGCTGGTGGAGCAGCAGTTAGAAAAATAAATAGCGCACTTCTGGTTTCAGAGCATGTGATTCCCCGTCCTCATGAGGACTTAGAGCACATAATGATACCCGTAGCCTCGCTTAAAAATGTAGAAGTCTCAACTGTTCAGTCAACAAAAACTGAATCAGAAGAGCAAGTAAAAGTTCTAGTTGTTCCTATACAAATGGATTTAAGCGAACTACCTAATAAGGAAGCTGTAGATAAGATGGTAATTGAATACGGTTTGGAACAAACCATTGAGGTTCTCAGCAAGTTTAAGGTTATAGTGCTTCGAAATCTAGCTCGTGGATATAAGAACTTTGGTATTGCGGGAAGAACGGTTTCCAAAGCAAACAAGGGTCTACTACTTACAAAATTCAAAGAGTATTACGGGAATAATTAAGGTAAATATAAAATTATAAAAATATATTATAATTTTATAAGAAAAAGAATGGAGGAATCATAAGATGGAGAATTTTGATCATGACTTACGATCAATACAAGAAGCAAGAAATCTTGCCAGACTCGGAAAAATTGCTACAGAGCAGATTGCTGATTTTACAGAAGGGCAAATAAATAGGATTTTGTGCAATATGGTTAGAGTAGCAGAGGAAAATGCGGTTTGTCTAGCTAAGATGGCCGTTGAAGAAACTGGTTTCGGTAAAGTTGAAGATAAGACTTATAAAAACCATATGGCTTCTACTATTGTGTATAATGCCATCAAAGATATGAAGACTATTGGTGTAATTAGTGAAAATACGGCTAATAAAGTAATTGATATTGCTGAACCAGTTGGATTGATCATGGGTATTGTGCCTTCCACAAATCCAACATCAACAGCTATTTACAAAGCAATAATTGCAATTAAATCACGTAATGCAATTGTATTTTCACCACATCCTGCTGCATTAAAATGTACAATGAAGGCCATAACACTTATGAACGATGCGGCAGTAGCGGCAGGAGCTCCAGCCAATATTATTAGCGGTATGTCAACATTATCAGTAGGGGCTACAAATGAGTTAATGAAATGCAAAGAGGTTTCTATGATTATTGCAACTGGAGGCCCTGGAATGGTAAAGGCCGCTTATAGTGCGGGTAAACCTGCATTGGGTGTTGGTGCTGGCAATTCTCCGGCTTACATTGAGAAAACTGCTAATGTTTCGCAAGCGGTTAAAAATATTATTTCTAGTAAGACTTTTGACAATGGTACCATTTGTGCATCCGAACAATCTATTATTGTTGAAGAGTGCAACCATGATCAGGTAGTAGCTGAACTCAAGAAACAAGGCGGCTATTTTATGACTCCAGAAGAAATTGCAAAAGTTTGTGATTTGTTATTTAAGAATGGTCACACCATGAGCGCTAAGTTCGTAGGCAAATCTCCTCAGGTTATTGCAACTGCTGCAGGAATTTCCATTCCAGAAGGAACCAAGGTTCTTATAGGTGAGCAACAAGGCGTTGGTGATGCGTATCCACTGTCCTTTGAAAAATTGACAACAGTACTTGCGTTCTATATAGTCAAAGATTGGCATGAGGCTTGTGACCTTAGTATCAAACTACTTCAAAATGGTATTGGACATACTATGAGCATTCATACAGAGGATGAAGATATGGTAATGAAGTTTGCTAAAAAGCCAGCAGCTCGTATTTTAGTTAATACTGGTGGTACCCAAGGAGGTACTGGTTTAAGTACAGGACTTTTACCTGCATTTACACTAGGTTGCGGTACATGGGGAGGAAGCTCTGTTTCTGAAAATGTTGGTCCGATGCATTTGATTAATATCAAGAGAGTCGCATATGGCATTAAAGATTGTAGTACATTAGCTTCCGCTGACCCGACTTTCAACCATCCTGAACTTTTTAGTAGCAATGAAACTCAGAGGGCCGTAGGATGCTGTGCTACAAGTCCTGACTCATATGCAGCGAGTAGCGATTGCACTGATAATGAAAAGCTTTTGAAGCTGGTAAACGAACTAGTAAATGCAATGAAGGGAGCCAACTAAAATGGAAAAGTATGATGCTGTCTTGAAGCTTTTACTGGAGGCGGCTCAATCTAACTTGAATTTTGCTGATGTGAAAGAGCATATGTATGAAATACCAGTTGGGGTTTCCAATCGCCATATTCACCTCTCGCAGGCAGATGTAAACAGTCTGTTCGGGGAAGGATATCAGTTGACAAAAAGTAAAGATTTGTCACAGCCAGGACAGTATGCATGTAAAGAAATAGTGACAATCTGCGGTCCAAAGGGTGCCATTGAGAAAGTTAGAATTCTTGGTCCAGTGCGTAGTAAGACACAGGTGGAAGTTTTGACAGGGGATTCCTTTAAACTTGGCACCGTTTCACAAGCAAGGCTATCAGGGGATTTACAGGGAACACCCGGAATTACGTTAATTGGTCCCAAGGGATCAGTTCAGACTAAAGAAGGTTTGATTGTTGCACAAAGACACATTCATATGACCATTGAAGATGCTAAACGCTTCGGAGTGCATGACGGACAGATGGTATCCATTGAGATTAATGGACCACGCGGAGGTATTTACAATAATGTTGCCGTTAGAGCTAATGATGCCTCAGCTCTGGAATGTCATATTGACACAGAAGAAGCAAATGCTATGAATCTTAATTCCCTATCAAAAATTACAATTAAAAAATAAAAAATCAGGAGGAAAGTAAAATGAAATATGATGCATTAGGAATGATTGAAACAAAGGGTTTAGTTGGAGCTATTGAAGCTGCGGATGCAATGGTGAAAGCTGCAAATGTTTACCTAGTTGGTAAAGAATTTGTTGGTGGTGGTCTAGTAACAGTAATGGTTAGAGGTGACGTAGGTGCTGTAAAGGCTGCAACTGATGCTGGTGCAGCAGCTGCGCAGCGCGTTGGCGAACTGATTTCTGTTCATGTTATCCCTCGTCCACACGTTGAAGTTGAAGCTATTCTTCCTAAACTTACAAAGAACGAAGACGCGATAATATAGATTTTGGTTTTAGAATGTCTATTGACATAGAAGATGCAAATGTTATGAATATTAATTTATTATCAAAAGTTATAATTATAAAATAAATAATTAGGAGGAAATAAAAATGAAATATGATGCATTAGGAATGATTGAAACAAAGGGTTTAGTTGGAGCTATAGAAGCAGCAGATGCAATGGTGAAAGCTGCGAATGTTTACTTAGTAGGTAAAGAATTTGTTGGTGGTGGTCTAGTAACAGTAATGGTAAGAGGTGACGTAGGTGCTGTAAAAGCTGCAACTGATGCTGGTGCAGCGGCTGCACAACGTGTTGGCGAACTAGTTTCTGTTCATGTTATACCTCGTCCACATGCTGAAGTTGAAGCTATCCTTCCTAAAATGGTAAAGAAGGAAGAAGAGGCAAAATAGTTGTTAATTATTATTTATGGGGCTGTTGCACAACTAAAAAATATTTAGGGTGTAACAGCCTTAGTTCTTTTGAAAAAAGTAAAATGCGGGTACCAAAAGGCCCGCAAGTTTTGTGAAATTAAGTTATTATATTAAGGTCGAATGTTCAATCCTTGGATTTTGACGCACATTCACATTTTCTATAGGTATTTGGAGTCATTTTCATCTTCGCACAGAATACCCTGTTAAAATAAGACGGATCCGAGAAGCCGCATTCAATTGAAATACGATAAGCCGGATAATTAGTTGTCTCTAGCAACCTGCAAGCATATTGAATTTTCAAATTATTTACATAATCTGTAAATGCTATATCCGTATCTTTTTTAAAAACATGGCTGAAATATTTGGGATTCATAAACGCCTTAGATGCAAGCATTTCCAAAGTCAATCTTTCCCTAAAATGCTCTTTAATATATTTTACAGCTTCTTCGATAAAGCTATGCAGATATTCCTTGCGTTCTGTGATCTTTTCTTCAGGAATTTCATCTAACAGCACATGACATTCGCCTGCCGAGTCAAGCATTTTGCGGAAAATCTCTTTGAATATGGTGGGCTTGATAGGCTTTAACTGGTATTCAAAAACCCTAAGTTTAATCGCTTTCTGTGCATAGGGGAAGTCCGAGTATGCGGACAAAATGGTAATACAAGCGTTAGGCAAAAATTTTCTGATCTCTTCAATTGCGCTTAGACCATCCATTTCAGGAATCATTACATCCATTATGATAATATCCGGTCGATACTGCTTTGCAAGCCTTACGGCCTCAACTCCGCTTTCGCAGGTCAGTAGCTTATCCTCCGGTAAAAGTTCCTCAAGCACAACTGTTTTGAGGAAATCTTGTTCAAGCATTTCATCTTCCACAATCAAAATCACACTCATGGCGTTAACCTCCCAATAGGTTGGGCGGGAATGGTGATGGTAACGGTACTTCCGCTATAGTCAGACTTTACTATTTTAAGTCCGTATTGTTCCCCGTAATATCGTTTTAAACGTTTGTCTGTATTCCAAAACCCTAGACCCGATTTATTTTCAAACTGTTGCATGTTCTGCAAAAAATCCTTTGGAAAACCGTTTCCATTATCCATAATGGAAATAATGATCTCGTTTTTATATATTTCCGCGTAAATGCTGATTTTGCCTCCGTCACGCTTGGGAGTGATGCCGTGGATTACAGCGTTTTCAACAATGGGCTGGATCACCATGTTGGGGATTCTGTAAGACTTAATATTCTCAGTGATGTCTGTGTCATACACCAGACGGTTTTTAAATCTTACCTTTTGGATATACAGATATTTCGTAATGTTGTCAATTTCGGCACCGATGGTATGAAGCTGGTTATCTTGCTTTAAATTGTACCGCAGCAAATCGGAAAGGCAATAGATAAGCTCCTCCGTTTTGGAATGCTCAAAATACGCAATGCGGGCGATACAGTTTAAGGTATTAAATAAAAAATGTGGATTAACCATCAGAGACATGTTTTTCGCTTCTAGATCGTTAATCTTTTTCTCTAGTATTTCCCTTTCAATAGATAACCTTACATCTAGATTTGCATGACTTATGCTTTGAGACAAGTCAAGAGAAATGTTTTTGGCAATATGGCCGCACAACTGCTCGTGTATTTGAATTTTATTTGATTCCACGGTTTTTAGCGAGGAAATCGATTTGGCAATAACCTCCAATTCTGGACCTTTTGCCTCTTCCAAGGACAGCACATCAATCATGTGTTTTTGATATTCGTTACCATGCAAATATGCCTGTACTCCGGCTACATAACCCAAAATCTCATCCTGAACCATGATTGGGTAAAGGATGTTTTCAAGCCCATATCGGCAAACAAATCTATCCTCAACGCTAGGCTTAAGCCTACATCTGTAGTCGGCGCATACTTGACCTATACTTTCCTGGCATATATATGTACAAAAATGGGGAGATGGAATAAACTCAAATAAAACATCTCCATTTGTATCTATCAAAAACACTGGAAGATCTGACAGTGATAAAATACTCATATAGCGTGCATATAAGTTATTGGAGGCTATTAATTTTTCCAGCAGATTATTAGTTTTATTCATGCTTTCAGCACACCTTTTCCGCCATGTAATTTATATTCAAAAGAAGTAAATTATGTGAAGTTCTATAGGCTTGAAGACTCTTTTGAATCTGGGTATGGCTTTTTAATTATTATTATATTGTACAATAGTATAAAAGTAAATAACTAATCCTATGTTATTTTGGATAATTTTGTAAAAAAAGAGAGGAGGTAAAACTTAGGTTTTAGCCTTTTTTTATTCTCCCTAGTTCATTATGATTTAGGATACTTGTCAATAGCATTTTTGATAAATTCGAATCAGATCTTCCTTAGAAGGTTTTCTTGGACTCGTGGGAGTACACCTATCCAGCATTGCTGTTTCGGCCATATGATCCAGAGCGCTTTCAAACTCCTTTTGATCAATTCCAAGAGCACGAATATTATCTTCCACCCCCAGTGCTTTTTTCAGTCTACCTACAGCTTGTATGAAATTAACAGCTCCTTCACGGTTCGTCCGGGCTGGAAGTTGCAGAATCGTTGCCAGTTTTGCGTATCTTTCCGTAGCATAATCGTTGGCACTTCCCCTCAAGTCGGCGTTGTATTCCATCACCGCATTAAGCACGAGCGCATTGGACCGACCGTGCGCAATGTGAAAAGTCGCACCTATGGCGTGGGATAGACTGTGATTGATGCCAAGATTCGAATTTGTAAATGCCATTCCTGCCATGCAGGAAGCGTTTTGAATACGATCCCTGGCATCGGAATCCTTCACGTCCTTATAAAGCTTTTCAATGTTCTCGAAGATCAGTTTGACTGCCTTTTCTGCAAGAGCGTCTGTAAAGTCGGTTGCGTTTGTGGAAACATAGGCCTCGATGGCATGAACCAGAACATCTATGCCCGTATCCACCACCACCCGCGTAGGAACATGCTGAATACAGGTAGAGTCAAGTATGGCAATGTCTGGTGCGATAAATTCATCTACGATGCACACCTTTTCCCCACCGGAAGTAATAACGGCGAAGTCCGTTACTTCTGAGCCCGTTCCACTTGTGGAGGGAATCGCAATAAATAGTGGTTTTTTCATTTCACGACCCGCTGCGCTTTCTAACTTCCACGAAAAATACAGAATTCCCTTGGCGGTATCAATAGCTGAGCCTCCGCCCATTGCAACTAGGACATCAGCATCGCTTTCTCCGTATAGCTTAAGTCCCTCCGCAATTACATTGATATCAGGATCAGGGCGCACCCCCAAAAAAACAACAGAGCTTATTCCAGCTTTTATTAGGTAATCTACCACATTTTGAAGATATCCTAGCTTTTCCATTATGGAATCTGAGACAATAAATGCTCGGGAGCCAGTAATCTGTTCTAAAACCTGTATGGATTGCTTATTAAAATAAACCTTTGATTTCAGTTTAAACTTGTCTTCCATGATTTTTACCTCCTATTCTTTGCTATTATAGTAAGTCCTATTTCTAGTAATCAAAATTACTTATAATATATGATATCATGCAAAACAATTAGTTTATTGCAGATTAAATATATAGTTTTTGCACTATTGTATCCAGTTAAAAGTAACTATTGTACAATATTGAATTTATTGTACAATAGTTACTTTAAAATTGTGATTTTTCCATTTTTTCTTTTTTAAGATATAAATATGCTATAATAGTAAAATATTAAGCAATTATTCTGCGAAAATATTCTTTACAAGTATGAATCTGTGTAATAGACTATTATAAAGTAATAAATAGATTATGAGTGGTGGAATTATTAATGAAAATGGAAGAATTAGTACAAAAAAAATTGCGGCTTGTTTTTAATGATGATAGCATTATATTCGATAAATCCCGTTTTGCAGGCGGACTTACCAATTATAACTATCTTATGAATATTAAGGGGACCGAATATGTTGTAAGGCAACCGGGCGGCATGACTAATGAGATGATCGATCGAAAAATTGAAAAGATCAACAATCGTATGGCCACGGAGTTCGGTTTGAATTCTGAGTGCGTTTATTTTGATGAAGTCAGCGGGATTAAAATCAGTGTATACATTAAAAATAGCAAAAACATTGCACTTTCTGATCCATGTAGTGTCACAAATCTGAGAGCTGTTTCTGGTTTGCTTAAAAAAAGCCATTCTAACCCAAATCATTTTCCTAATATCTTTGATTGGCAAATGGAACTTAATAAATATGAACAGATTATTCAAGAGCTTAACGGCGGTTTTTTCTTTGACTACGCTGAATTGAAAAAGCAATTGATTGATTTTATGCAGAAAAATATTAAAAATATAATTTCTGTTCCCTGTCATAACGACACAGTACCTGAAAACTTTGTGGTGGGTGATAATGGCAGAACTTACCTAGTAGACTGGGAATATTCTGGAATGAACGACCCAAGCTGGGATGTGGCTGCATATATTCTTGAATCCAGATTGACCGAAGAGGCAATTCAATATTTTCTTTTGGATTACTATGGCCAACTTTTGACGCCTGAAGAAATATTAAAAATAAAATGCTTTATGATAGCGCAGGATTTGCTTTGGATGGTATGGGCAATGATTAGGCACTACAGCGGCGACGATTTTCTCGACTACTGCTGTGTCAGATACGAACGTTTTCAGAAGAATATAAGGGCAATCACTGTTTCATCAGATTATTCCATTGCAGATATGGTAAAAAATTAGAAAATCATAACGCTTGCTTTTGAAAGTTTGTTTTGATATCTGAACTGCATCCCATTGAATAGATACAACTAAAAAAGAGTTGTGTCCATTCAATGGGGTGATTTTTTTTTGCTAAAAAACAACAAATAAGGTTTTACTAAAACTATTAGTGCAATAAAGTAACGATAGTACAAAAACCTCAAAAAACTGGCGGATATAATGCATTAAAATGTTGCACTTTATGCCATGAAAAAACAGCTTAATAAGTTATATTTATAACAGGGTGTAATAGTAAGCTCTAGGTGGCAAAATATTGTTAAAGAAAACGGTTTCTAATTTATTGTTCAGGAAAGTTAAATAAACTCTGCAAAAGAATTTCTAATGACTATGTGAAAATAATGGAGTGAAATTATAAAAATGGTCATTATAAATTATAATTTAATGAAAATACATAAAAAGTATTCAAAGAGGGGGTTTTGTTTATGAGCGACGTGACAGCATCAGTTAATGCGGCTGCAATTGCTGCTAAAAAGAAGTTATCATCACAATTTTACAAAAGAGGTATCTCCATCGCTTTATTCTCAGGTCTTATGTATGGATTCTATTCAGCATTTTTGACCTTAGGTATGTCTAAAGGGGTTTGGGGTGACTGGTATGGTCTTAATACAGCCGGTTTATCTGCTTTTGCTATCACATATTTACTAGGAGCAATTGGTAGCGCGGTAAATGATACTTGTAGTGCTGTTTGGGCATTACTTTATGCAGGGGTTAAAGGGAAGCTTGGAGATTTCTTTAGATGCATTAATACTACTCCAGGTCGTGTAATGATTTTAGCAGCGCTTGTAGGAGGCCCTATTTCCAGCACAGCATATGTTGTTGGTCTTCAGATGGCTGGATCAATCGTTATTCCTATTACTGCTCTTTGCCCAGCTATTGGTGCTGTTTTAGGTAGAGTATTATACAAACAAAAATTAACAAAGCGTATGATGTTAGGGATTGCTATTTGTGTTATTGCTAGTTTCATGATTGGTAGTACAAGCATTGGTGGAGATGCACCAAAAGGTATGTTCTTAGGTGTTTGTATTGCTTTCATAGCTGCTCTTGGGTGGGGTTTTGAAGGTTGTGTAGCTGGTTACGGTACATCTATGATTGACTCTGAGATTGGTATTACTATTCGTCAGACAATATCAGGTATTTCAAACTTAATTATTTTAATTCCTGTTTTAGGTATGATGGCAGGTAGTGTTAAGCTTTCAACTGACCTTGTTGTTCAGGCATTTACAAGTGGTCCTGCTATGATTTGGTTTGCTTTAGCTGGTCTTTGTGCATTCGTTTCATATATGAGCTGGTATAAGGGTAACAGTATGTGTGGTGCCGCTCTGGGTATGGCGTGTAATGGTACATACTCCTTCTGGGGTCCGTTCTGTTGCTGGATAATACTTGGTGTATTTGCAGGTATGGAAGGGTGGTCATTACCTCCTATCGCTTGGATGGCTGCTGTATTAATGGTATTTGGTATCTTAGTAATCGCTATGAATCCAATGGACTTGTTTAGAAAAAAGGAGGTAAATTAGTATGAAAGCTCTTAACTATGCTATTTTAAAACATTTTACAAAAGTTAAAGAAGCATGTGCAGAAGACGTTATTGAAGTTTTAAAAGGCGAATATGGTAATTTCAAAGCCCTTAACAGAGATGATGTAATTACAGCTTTAATGACAGCTGAAGCTAATGGCCTTCTTGAAGAAACAAGATTTGAAATGGATAAAGCAAATGTCTTAAAAGTTTACTATCATGCAAACAAAGATGGTGCAGCTACAATTAATAAATACATTAAAGATTAATTTTAATAACTTTATTATTCAAAACATAAGATTTAGCATGCTAATTAACTTTATAATTGGCATGCTATTTTTGTGGAGGTAGTGGTTTCATAAAAATTCCATGAATAATTTCTTTACAAGTTCTCGAATTCCATTCTAGATATAATATCATTTTGTAATTCAGGACTCAATTCAACAAAATAAGCACTATACGTAGCCACTCTGACCAATAAATCTTTATATTTCTCAGGATTTTTTTGAGCAGCTCTTAATGTATCATTATCTATAAAGTTAAATTGAACTAGATTTCCTCCTGTTTCACTGAAAGTTCGAAGTAGGTTAACAAACTTTCTCATCTTTGCCTCATCATTAACTGAACCTGGACTAAATCTCATGTTCAATATAGAGCCAGCAGTGAGTTTTACCTGGTCTAGTTTAGAAATGGATCGCATAGTTGCTGTTGGTCCGGAAACATTCCTTCCTTGATATGGAGATATACCACCTTCAGATAGAGGCTCACCTGCTTTTCTACCATCTGGTAATGCTCCAACTGAGAAGCCAAACGCAACATTTGCTGTCAATGCAAGAGCAGCTGCGGTACTTTTTCTTCCTTTAAATCCTTTGTAATTTTTCACAAAATCACAAACATGATTTACAACTTCCTTAGTTATTAAATCTACATAATCATCGTCATTTCCAAATTTCGGAGCATTTTTCAACATATAGTGTATAGCTTCTGAACCTTCGAAATTTTTATCTAATGCATCGATTAATTGTTCCATGGTAATCTTTTTATCATCAAATACAACTTTTTTAATTGCAGCTAATGAGTCTCCAACATTTGGAGCCCCTGTAAACCCTGTTGAATGAGTGTTATAGGTTGCTCCACCTCGTACATATCTAGACCCTTTTGAATACAACCTTTGTAAAGACTAGATTGAAAAGGAACTGGTATTTGGGAATAGAGTCCTATGTCAACATTTTTATAAAGTTGACTAATAGGCAATAGAGCTTCTACTTGTTGCTTATCTGCTTTTAAAACTTCTTTATAAGATTTAAACTTTCTAGGATTACCTGTTTTAGGTCCGATTTGTTCGCCTGTTAATCTGGACAAACCATTGTTTAATGCTAATTCAATCATTAGTGGAAGGTTGAATAATACCCCACCTAAATCATGAGATAAAGCTGGTACAGTAGGATTATGACAGCCAGTAGAAATATAATCTCGAGCTTCTTCTATTAATAATCCAGTGGAAAGCAAAGATTGAATGGTTGTATCGTCACTGACGAATTTAATTTTACCTTTCAACGCCTTTGCAACCTCGCAGGCTTTCATGAAAAAAGCATCAGGATTTCCATCTGATTTAAGTAGGTGGATTGTTATACAAAGAATACAAACGGTTATACCGGTGGTTTGACTCCACCAGTGAAGGGGCTGTCTCAAAATAGAAATTACTTTCTATTTTGAGACAGCCCCTCTTTTGTAATTAAAGGGTACAACTTACCCCCCCGCAAGAGGGGAATGATTGAATCCCCATAGTAGTGGTAACGCGGCATCGTTATATATCTTGTTTCAGAAATTGAGCAATTAGTGACTATCATCATTTAGGTATATACCTATGATGATAGTTTTTATCGGCTCAATATCTAATATAAATTCTGTGGGTTACTACTGGTACTCCAACTTGTAATACAAAAATAAAAATTAGTATTTGTAATTGACATACTCTGTACCATATGTTACTATTAACATATGGTATTACAAACTAAATTAATTGTGAGGTGCTTTATGTCAATAAAACATGCAATATTAGGCCTTCTAAGTTGGAAATCTTCAACTGGATATGATTTAAAAAAAATATTCGAGGAGTCTTCCATTATGTATTGGTCAGGGAATAATAATCAAATTTACAAAGCACTTCTTCAGCTTAAAGACGAAGGCTTCGTAACTAATGAAATACAATACCAAGAGAGTTCACCATCAAAAAAAATATATACAATAACCAAGGTCGGCGTTTCTGAACTAAAGAATTGGGTTGTTTCATCCCCAGATGCCCCTGAGTTCAAAAAACTGTTTTTGGTACAGTTGGCATGGTCAGACATGTTAAACAATGAAGAATTAAATGAGCTTTTAACAAAATACGAAAATGAAGTAAAAATGCAACTTATGCTTGAACAAGAAAAGAAAAAACGTAGAATAAATTCACCAGATAGAACATCTCGGGAAATTTTTTTATGGGATATGATTTCAGAAAACCTTTTGTCTTCATATAGGAATGAATTAAAATGGATTCAAATGGTTCGCAAAGATTTATTTGAGAATGAAATTATTGAGACTAAAAAGAAAATGGATTATAAATTAATTGAAACTGAAGGTAAATAGAGGCAATCACTTCAGGACTTTTGAAATCAAAGAAGAAGCAAAATGGCTTTTAGCATGAATTTATGGAGGTGGTATTAATGAATTTCAAATCGGCTTATAAATCAATTAAAGGAAAGAATGATGTAATAAAAGTATATGATAATTTCCTTGAAAAATGGTTGGTTCCTTATGAAGAGGTAAATATTGAAACCAGTTATGGTAAAACTTTTATCATCAAATGTGGAGAAGAATCATTGCCGCCACTTATTCTTTTGCACGGTACTTGTTCAAATTCTTCCATGTGGATTGGTGATATCGCAGATTATTCTAAATATTATTGCGTATATGCAATTGATATTCTGGGTGAGCCAGGAAAGAGCGAAGACAGACAATACCCACTAAAGGGCTCTGCTTATTGTGAATGGTTAAATGAAGTCATAAATATATTGCAACTACAGAAAGTTTCATTTGTCGGTATTTCATTAGGTGCTTGGATGGCGGTTGGCTTTTCAACTAAATATCCACTAAAAGTAGAGAAGCTTGTATTACTTTGTCCATCTGGTATTGGGTCTCAAAAAATATCATTCATGTTAAAAGCAATACCTCTAATGCTTTTCGGTAAATGGGGGAGTAATAAAATAGCACGTCTTGTTAATGGTAATCAGGAAATTCCAAGGGAAGCATTAGACTACACAAGGTTAATTTCAAAACATTTTAACATGCGTACCGAACCAGTACCAATTTATAAGGATGAAGAATTAAAACAATTAAGTATGCCGATATTGGTATATGCTGGAGATAAAGACGTTTTGCTTAATTCAAAAGAAACTATTAATCGTATATCACTATTATTACCTCATGCCAATACAAATCTTCTTATTGGTTATGGTCATGTTTTAATTAATTTCAAAAGTGAAGTTATTGATTTTTTAAGTTAACATTCATAATTGACTTATATAAAATTGGAGGTATTAGTATAGTTGTCTGTTTACCAAGAAAAATAATTAGGAGGGAAAAAATGATAACCGCACAAATGGTCAAAGAAATAAGAGAGAAAACTGGAGCTGGAATAATGGATTGTAAAAAGGCTTTAAGTGAAGCAAAAGGCGATATGGATAAAGCATCTGAAATTATAAGAAAAAAAGGCATTATTGTAGCTGTTAAGAAAGCTGATAGAATTACTGCAGAAGGTATTGTAGATATATATGTCTCAGATGATAATAAAAGTGCTGGGATAGTTGAATTTAACTGTGAAACAGACTTCGTTGCAGCTAATAATGAGTTTATAACGTTAGCAAAAAACTTAGCTAAACAAGCCGCTTTAACAACTGCATCAAATATAGACGACTTTGTTGATGAAAAATGTATAGCTGATGCAAGTACTACTATTAAAGAAAATGTAACTGCTTTAATTGCTAAACTTGGTGAAAATATGTCAGTAAGGAGATTTGAAAATTTTTCTGTAACAAACAATATAATACAAGGTTATGTTCATGGTGGTGGAAGAATTGGGTCTATAATTGAGCTTGTTTGTACTATTAATAATTCTACATTGATAGAAATAGCAAAAACTTTAGCAATGCAAGTAGTTGCTACAAATCCATTGTTTTTGGATAGGAATTCACTAGATGAAGAAGCATTAAATAAAAAAAGAGAAGGCTACAAAGTTGAAGCATTTAACGAAGGTAAACCTAAAAAAATAATTGAAAAGATCGTTGAAGGAAAAACACAGAGATATCTTAAAGAAGTATGTTTAGTAGAACAAGTTTGGGTGAAAAATCCTGACTATACTATTAAAAAATATCTAGAAGAAAAATCAAAAGAAATAGGTGCGATAATATCAATTGTAAGGTTTGTTAGGTTTGAAAGAGGAGACGGAATGGAGAAAAAAGAGGAATTCTTATAATATATTGTATAAGAATTCCTCTTTATTAAGATAAACTGTTCCAGTTTTTGACAAGGGTCTGACCCGTTATTATTCGTTATTATTTAAAGCCCAAATTCATTTAGGCATCGCTCTATTGATTTTTCAGTAGAGTCAAAATATATTCCAAGGGAAGTTATCTTCTCTGGGTCCATTCTTAAGTCTCGCGTAGCATCACAATATTTAAGCATATCCTTATTTATAATGGAATTATTGTTTTGCATTAAAGCTAAAACTAACTTCCCAGTTTCATATGTATTTAAATTATTAGAGCTTCCAAAATTATAAGTACCATATGGAATATCAAATACCTTTGTAATATTTTTAATAACATCATAAACATAGGTCATCCCACGATATTCATTAACTGGGAGCTCTATATTTTTTCCTTTAAGGATGGCTTCAACTACATTCCATACTATATTTGAACCTATTGATTTTCCTTTTTCAGGGAGTCCGTAAAGCCAAGAAAATCTAAGAATCCAAAGATTATCATCTAAAACCTCTCTTACTTTCTTTTCACCCTCCAGCTTTTGTCTTCCATACTCTGTTACTGGATTAGATATATTATCTTCACTATAAGGACCGGGTTTAATATGACCATTGTACACCTGCTCAGTACTTAGATATATCATTTTAGAACCCGTAATTTTACAGCCCTTTGCTATATTTATATTGCCTTTAACATTTACATTATAAGCTTTTTCTGGTTGCTTATCACAAACCGCAGTAGAAGTAATCCCGGCAGTATTTATAGTGTAATCTGGTGTGTGTTTTTTTATCGTATTAATAACGTCATTTTCATTAGTTACATCTAGGTCTTTGCTTGTAAGTGGAATTATTTCATATTCATCCTTATAAAAATCGTAAAATCTAGACCCTAAGAATCCTGAAGCTCCTGTTAGTAGTATTTTTTTCAAATTAATACCTCCTAAGTTTTTTGTTTTTTAGAAAGTGCCTTTAAAAGAAGAGGATATCCTACAACTTTATATTTTGACAAATTCTGTATTTAGTGGTTATAATATTAATATGTAATTACATATTAATATTATAACACAATTTCCATATAAGAAGATAACCGAAATAAATTTTTATAAGAGGTGATTTTAATTTATCCATTTAAATTTGATCATATATATTTCGAAATAGTGTGGGGATGGCGTTCTATGGAATCCTTCCGAGATGATCTTCCAGAAGGAAGCATAGGAGAATCTTGGGACATATCCTGTCACGATCATGGCAATAACGTAATAATTAATGGAAAATATAAAGGAATGTCATTACAAGACAGAATCAGTAATAAAATAGACTAATGAAAGAAAGCTCAATACCCATATTCATTAGAGTATTGAACTTTTACTTAATTCTTATTATGTGGATTCTCTTACTATTAATTCATAATCAGAGTATACTTTTTTATTTATAGGATATTTATCATTTAATATATCTATGCATAAATTGGCAGATTTTTGTCCAAGACTAAACATCTTTTGATCTACTGTAGTTAAAGAAGGGGTAACTAAGGATGCCATTTCAATATTACTGTATCCCATAACAGATACTTGCTCTGGTATTTTTGCGCCTGAAACTAAAAATTCTCTCATGGCACCTATGGCAATCATGTCTGAACAACAAAATAAAGTATAGGGAAATGGAATTTGCCTTTTTAAAAGTTCTTTTGCAGCAAGTCTTCCACTTGAGTAGCTATAGTCACAATCAATTAATTTATTTTTATCAAAGGGAATATTATTTTCGCTTAAACATTGTTTTAATGCTGAAATTTTTACCAGTGTAGTTTTCCAAATTTGGTTACCTAATAAATATATATCTCTTTTATCTTTAGATACTAAATAATTAAAGGATTTATAGGCGGCCTCTTTCTCGTCAACCATGACGGAAAATAATTTTGTTCCTCCTTTAATAAAACTATTTACAAGTACAATAGGATAAGTTTTACTAAGTTCAATAATAAAACTGGCGTTAACATCATTTATTGGACGGCTACCTGCTATAATAAAGCCGTCTACTTGTTTATTTACTAGTAAATCTATTTCTCTTCTCTCGATAGATTTATCATTTTCTGTAGAACAAAGAATTATGTTATATTCATTCTTTTGGAATATATCTGTAATTCCTTTAATTACTTCTGCAAAAAAAGGGTTGGCTATATCTGACATTACAACTCCGATAGTCTTCATGCTGATGTTATTTAAACCGCGTGCATAAGGATTGGGTTTAAAATTTTTTTCAGCCATTATCTGGAGAATTCTCTGCCGGGTTTTTTCTTTAACTGAGCCATTATTATTCATTACTCTGGATACGGTGGCAACAGAAACTCCTGAGTCTTTTGCAAGGTTATAAATTGTATAACTCATATGGAATGTCTCCTCTCTTATGAAACCAGTTACGATATAATAATCCTATTATTTAAGTAAACAATTAATGTAGATTACTATATATAATATTATTTATTCTAATAATATCATAAAAGAGACGTCTCATCAATTTATAATAGCTACTGAGGGAAGACATAGGGGACATGCAATTTGGTTATTTAAACTACAAAATAGAGCATATGTAATTAGAAAAAAATATCAATAAAAATGTAACTGGTTACAAAAATATTCGAAAATCTATTTACAATTAATAAATTATAACATATAATAAAAAATGTAAACGTTAAACAAACATGAAAAAACGTTTTATTATTTAAAATAAAATGTAACCAGTTACAATTTTGGATGGCAAAAATATAGGGTTTTAAGATTAACTATATAGCTTATTTAAGTCCTATATTAAAAATAAAATTTATAAATATCTAGGAGGAAGAGAAATGAAAAAAATTATGGCTCTATGTTTAGCTACATTGATGATACTAGGTATGTCTGGATGTGCTACTCAAAAATCATCAGAAAGTTTAACAGCTGGTGGAGAAAAAATAGTAACTCTAAAATTAGCACATAATTTAAATGAACGACATCCAGTACATTTAGCTTTAGTAGAATTCGCAAAATCAGTTGAGAAAAAGTCTAATGGAAGTGTAAAAGTTCAGATATTTCCTAATGGCCAGCTAGGTTCTGAAACAGAAGTTTTAGAACAACTACAAGTGGGAGCGGTCGCAATGACAAAGGTATCTGCAGCTGAACTCTCAGCATATGATGATGGTTATAACGCATTAACATTGCCTTATGTCTTTGCTGATGAAAAGCATTTTCATAAATCAATGGAATCCGACGAGGTACAACAATTATATAATAAGACAAAAGAAAAAGGATTTATAGGGTTAACTTATTATAATTCTGGAGCACGTTCATTTTATTCACCTAAAAGGCCTATAGTAACTCCAAAAGATTTAAAAGGTCTTAAAATTAGAGTTATGGGAATTAAGTCTCAAACTGAAATGGTACAAGCTTTAGGTGGAACTGCAGTATCTTTATCTTATGGAGAGATATATACTGCATTGCAATCAGGTGTTATTGATTGTGCAGAGAGTAATGAAACAGCCTTAACAAATGGTAAACACGGTGAAGTAGCTAAGTACTTTAGCTATGATGAACATACAATGATTCCTGATATTTTAGTTTTAAGTTCAAGAGCTTGGGATTCATTAACTCCAGACCAGCAAAAGGCTGTTAAGGAAGCAGCAGAAGAATCAACAGAATTTCAAAAACCATTATGGACAAAGTCTATTGATGAAGCAAAAGTTGAAGCTGAAAAGATGGGCGTTAAATTCAATAAAGTTGATAAAAAGGCATTTAGTGACGCAGTTGAACCAATGTTAAAGAAATACTCGGACTCAATGCCAGAGGTTAAAAAATTATTAGAAGCATTTAAAAAATTAAAATAATAAAGAATTAGATAATGGATATGTTTATATTTTGGAGGTCTTTATAGAAAAGGAATAAAGTAATAAAAATGATGGAGGTAAAAAAGAATGAAAACTATTAAATTTATGTTAGATAAATTTCTAACTTATACTATCTCTATACTTCTAATAGTGATGACAAGCTTAGTTTTGTGGCAAGTATTTACAAGATATATAATGGGGAATCCAAGTATGTTTACAGAAGAATTAGTTATAATTATTCTGGTTTGGACATCTTTATTAGGTGCGGCATACGCTTTTGGAAGCAGACAACATATGTCTTTGATATTTTTGAAAGAAAAATCAAAAGGAGTTAATAAATTGATAATTTGTGTTTTTATTGATGTAGTAGTTCTGTTATTTGCAGTAATAATACTTATTATTGGTGGTACTGAGATTACGAGAGGAGTTGCATCAATAAGAACTCCTATATTAAATATTTCAAAAGCATATATTTATTCTTCAACTATTGTTTCAGGTGTATTAATTGTTTTCTATCAGATTGTTAATATTTTTGAGGATTTTATGATTAGCGATAAATAATTTAAGTATAAAGGAGATATAAAAATGATTATACAAGTAGCGTTGGTATTATTCGCTGTGTTTTTTGGCTCACTTGTAATTGGAATTCCAATTTCAATAGGTATAGGTTTAGCTTCTATAGTAACTGCATTATGTTTAGTTCCGCCGGATGTTGCTATATTCATAGTAGCACAGAAAATGGTTACTGGTATGAGTAGTTTCTCATTACTTGCAGTACCGTTATTTATTCTCTCAGGTAATATAATGAATAATGGAGGGATTGCTAAAAGATTAGTTAATTTCGCGAAAGTTATTGGTGGCAGAATACCAGGTTCTTTGGCACATGCAAATGTACTTGGAAATATGTTGTTTGGTGCATTGTCAGGTTCGGCAGTTGCAGCTTGCGCAGCTATTGGTGGAACTATGGCTCCACTTGAAAAAGAAGAAGGATATGATCCCGCGTTTTCTGCAGCTGTAAATATAGCGTCGGCTCCATGCGGTATGCTTATTCCTCCAAGTGGTGTTTTGATTCTTTATTCGCTAGTAGCTGGAGGAGTATCTGTATCTGCCTTGTTTATCGCAGGGTATATACCCGGGATATTAATGGGTGTGGCTACTATGATAGTTGCTTATATTTATGCTAAGAAACATAATTATCCAGTATCTGAAAAAATATCATTTAAAGAAAGTTTTAAAGTGTTTGTAGGAGCACTTCCAAGCCTCTTACTAATAGTAATTGTTATAGGTGGTATTGTAGGGGGTGCATTTACAGCTACAGAAGGGGCAGCAATTGCAGTTATATATCCTTTGATTTTATCAGTTATATATAAGAGTATTACATTGGATGATCTTAAAGATATTATTTTAAAAACAGCCGTGACAACCGGTGTTATAATGTTTTTAGTTGCAGCATCTTCAGCGATGTCATGGGTGATGGCATATGCTGGAATACCAGGAGTGATTAGTTCTGCTATCTTGTCAATTTCAACTAATAAAATAGTGATTTTATTTATAATTAATGTGACATTACTAGTAGTAGGTACCTTTATGGATTTAACACCAGCGGTATTAATATTTACTCCAATATTTCTCCCAATAGCTACTCAATTGGGTCTAAATCCTGTACACTTTGGAATTATACTTGTATTTAACTTGTGCATAGGAATAATGACTCCACCTGTAGGAAGTGTATTGTTTGTGGGTTGTGGTGTAGCAAATGTTTCAATTGAGCAAGTAATTAAACCGTTGCTACCTTTCTTTGCTGCACTTATTGCAGTTTTAATGTTAATCACATATGTACCTGCTATAAGTTTATTTTTACCAAAATTATTTCATCTGATATAGAATTATCAGCATAAAGGAGGGACATTGATGATAAGAAAAAATTATATTTTCAAGTTTGTAAAAAATGAAAATAATGTTATAAATTTTAAAATGGTGGATGGACAAACTGTAGTGAAAATCTTTGTATTAGAAAATGATATTATAAGAGTGCTATTTTATGAAAATGAGCTTAAGCTTAATAGAACTTGGCTGGTTGCTCCTGGTATGGAGGATATTAATAAAGAAGGAAGAGACAGATTAGATGTTTCAGTATTTTCACTTCCACCTTTTACTTTTACTACTAATAATGTAACTAGTACCATAGAAACTTCTAAAATGAAAGTAGTATTTAATCTTGATGGTATGAAGGCCACTTGGTATGCAAAAATAGGAGATGAGGAGATTCAATTTGCGAAGGATAGAAAAACTCAAAGTTACAGTTTTGAGGGATCCTTAGGTAAAGGACCATTTCATTATTTGGAAAGAAACGTTAATGAACAATATTATGGACTCGGAGAAAAATCGGGCAATGTAGAAAAAAGTGGAAGAAGATACAGGATGATGAGTGTCGACCCCATGGGATATGATGCAGAATCTACGGATCCACTATATAAACATATTCCTTTTTATATAACACGAAATAAAGAAACGGCAGTATCTTTTGGAATTTTCTATGATAATTTATCAACTTCTATATTTGATATGGGAAATGAATTGGATAATTATCATGGATATTATAGATATTATAATGCTGAAGATGGAGATTTGGATTATTATATAATTTTAGGCCCGGAGATAAAAAATATTACTCAAAGATTTTCTTGGTTAACGGGTAAGACTATATTTACCCCTAAATGGAGTATTGGTTATTCAGGTTCCACTATGTCTTATACCGATGCACCTGATGCCCAGGACCAGTTACAAAAGTTTGTTAAGGATTGCAAAGAATATGATATACCTTGTGAATCTTTTCAATTATCCTCTGGCTATACTTCAATAGGAGATAAAAGATATGTATTCAATTGGAATAATGAAAAATTTCCAACTCCACAGGATATGGCAAACAATTTCCATGAAAATGGATTGAAATTATGTGCAAATATAAAACCCGCATTGTTAATTGATCATCCAATGTATAAAGAGCTTGAAGAAAATAAGATGTTTGTTCAAAATAGCAATGGAAAAGAAACTGAAACTGCTCAATTTTGGGATCAACTTGGGGCATATGTAGATTTTACAAATTCAAAGTCCTTTGACTGGTGGAAGGCTCAGGTTACAGATAAATTATTAAAATACGGAATTGATTCAACGTGGAACGATAATAACGAGTATGAAATTTGGGATGGGCAGGCAAAGGCTGCTGGTTTTGGAAAAGAAATAAATATTGCCCAAATAAGACCTCTTCAGTCATTGCTCATGATGAAGGCATCTTACGAAGCTCAAAAGGAATTTAATCCGAGTATTAGACCATATTTAATATCGCGTTCAGGTTGCCCTGGTATGCAAAGATATGTTCAGACTTGGTCTGGAGATAATAGAACTTCCTATAAAACAATAAAATACAATATTAAAATGGGTATAGGCCTAAGTTTATCTGGAGTTTATAATATTGGACATGATGTTGGTGGATTTTCAGGGCCTGCTCCTGATCCAGAGATGTTTGTAAGATGGGTTCAAAATGGTGTTTTCCATCCAAGATTTACAATACATTCATGGAATGACGATCAAACTGTAAATGTACCTTGGATGTACCCAGAAATGACACACCATATAAGAGAAATGATTAAATTTAGAAATAGGATAACACCATATATTTATAACTTGGTATACAGAGCTCATGAATACTATGAACCTATGATTAGACCAACTTTCTATAACTATGAAAATGATAAGAAGACCTTTGAAGAGTGTGATGATTTTATGCTTGGGGATGATATGCTTATTGCCTCAGTAGTTGAACCGGGACAAGTTAATAGAAAGGTTTATCTTCCTAAAAATGGGGATGGTTGGTATGATTATAACACTGGATTATGGTTTGAAGGTGAACAGGAGATAACCATTCCTGCTCCAATTGACTATTCACCATTATTAATAAAAGCTGGAGCAATTATACCAATTAATGATGCGGAGATTACTTTTGAAACTAAATCAAAAGATGAAAGAGGCTTCATGTTGTTCCCTACAATGGGAAGCGGAGAAAACGAGTATAGTTTATATGAAGATGATGGAATTACTAATGACTATAAAAAAGGAATTTGTACCTTTGTTAAATTGAAAATGCAGTCTACAGAAAATAAAATAGAAATTAATATTTCTACAAAGGGTAACTACCAGCTTTCTTATACTGCGGTAAGAATATATCTTCCAAAATCAGAGGTGAGACAAATAGTGGTAAATAATAAATATGTTGATAAGAATAATAACAATGTTTATTCGGTGGAAATAAAATAGTTAAAAAGTAAAAAGTAGTTGAGATTTAAATCTCAACTACTTTTTTAATGTAGCAAATTATATACCAAATAGGATATTTTATAGCTTTATCTTTTGACAAATTCTATATTTAGTTGTTATAATATTAATATGTAATTACATATTAATATTATAACACAATTTCCATATAAGAAAAGAATCAAAACAAATTTTTATAAGAGGTGATTTTAATGTATCCATTTAAATTTGATCATATATATTTCGAAACAGTGTGGGGAGGGCGTTCTATGGAATCCTTCCGAGAAGATCTTCCAGAAGGAAGCATAGGAGAATCTTGGGACATATCCTGTCACGACCATGGAAACAACATAATAATTAATGGAAAATATAAAGGAATGTCATTACAAAACCTAATAGGTAAGTATCCTAAGGAAGTATTAGGGAAAAAATTAAATGACTCTGAATTCCCGCTTCATGTTTCAATGCTTGATGCTGTGGAGAATCTTTCAGTGCAGGTACATCCAAGTGATGATTTTGCATTGAAAATGGAAGGGGAGCAAGGAAAAGCAGAAGCTTGGTATATCCTTGATTGTAGTGAAAATGCAACATTGATTGCTGGTTTGAAGCCATGCACATTAAACCAGGTTAAAAATGCAATAAACAGCAATTCACTTCAGCCACTGTTAAATAAAGTTGAAGTTAAAAAAGGCGATTTATTGCTTATACCCAGCGGAATGGTCCATGCTCTTGGAAAAGGGATTGTTGCATTAGAAATTTCACAAAATAGTGATACAACCTATAGAGTTTTTGATTATGACAGGGGACGAGAACTTCATATAGATAAAGCCCTGCAGGTAATAGATCCAGACTTGAAGGTAATAAACTGTATAGGTGAACCTGAAACAAATGATTATTATACAATAAATCATAGATTAAAGTCCGAAAAATTCAATATAGACACTATAGAAATTAAAACAAATTATGAAGCTGTTTCAAATAAAGATATGTTTTTTACTTTTACATGTGTATCTGGCTTCGGGCAATTGCAATTCAATGAAGGCATGTTCCCAGTACATAATGGTGATAGCATATTAATACCTGCATCTGCGGGAGCCTTCAATTTTATAGGCGAAATGAGCTTAGTAAAAAGTTATATTTCAGAAATTTAATATAAAAACCCACCATATGTTTATAAACAACACATGGCGGGTTTAAATGTTTTATTGTCCATTAGAATTATCATTTGTATTTGATATATTAAATATGAAGGAGTTCATGTCTCCTCTATATTTAGAGATAGAGTACTCTACAAGGGTATTACTGGTATAGGCATAAGAGTGGAAGTAGAATATAGGATCATTTTTCTTAATATTCAATAAGTCACTAGTTGTCTCATCTGATTTAATAACCTCCAGCTTTCTTTTAATTGAAGTAATAGGGGTGCCTAAATCAAGCATTAATTTATATAAGGAGTTTTTTTCAAAATCCACATCTTTAAAACTTGGAAACATGTCAGCGGATAAGTATGTAGTTACAAGTAAAACAGGTTCATTTTCTATATATCTAAGTCTTACTAATTTAAATATGTTGCTTCCTTCCTTAAGCTCTAATGCACTAGAAACCTCAGAATTTGCCACATCGATTTTAAAGCTTAAAACCTTTGTCTTTGGCATTAAACCTTTTTTTAACATTTCTGATTCAAAACCCTGAATTATATAAGTGAATTCTTGATTAATTTTCTTATTACACACCATTGTTCCTTTTCTTTTTTTTCGTTCAAGATAACCTTCGGTAACTAATGAGGAGATAGCCTGCCGAACAGTTGGCCTGCTTACCTTATATAAATCAGCTAATTTCATTTCAGTTGGAATAATCTCATTTACTTCATAATAACCAGATTGGATTTTCTGAAAGATATCTTCCTTAATTCTAATATGTAAAGGCAGTTTATTTTTTTCATCATCCTTATTAAGCAAGAAATGGCCTCCTTTTTTATACAACTATAATTTATATTATAAATTAATTATAACCAAAAGTAAAAATATTACTATCTATATTTTATAATATTAATAGCAAAAAAACCTCAGGATTATATAATTGTATCATTCCTGAGGTTAATGGGTAATTTATTTAATTTATATGGTAAAATTATTTACCTATAGTAATAAAAGCTTTATTTTCTTTGATTAAAGTTTCTTTTATAGATTCAATTATTGCAATTCCAGCGCTTGCACCTATTCTTTCAGCCCCAGATTCAATCATTTTAAGGAAATCTTCTACATTTCTTATACCGCCGGCAGCTTTTACTTTGACTAAATCGCCAACTGTAGATTTCATTAGTTTTACAGCTTCAAAAGTTGCACCAGATGTTCCAAAACCAGTAGAAGTTTTAATGAAATCAGGCTTTACCTCTTTTGCAATTTCACTAAGCTTAACTATTTCTTCCTTACTTAAAAAACAAATTTCAAATATTACTTTGATTAGTACATTATTCTTTCTGCAAACCTTAACCATTCTTTCCATCTCATCTTTTATATATGAATAGTTTTTTTCTTTTAATTCTGTAATATTAATAACATAATCTATTTCATTTGCACCGTTTTTAATAGCATCTTCTGTTTCAAATACTTTTGATTCAATTGTAGTCTGTCCTAAAGGAAAGCTAATAGCTGCGCCTACATGAACATCGGTACCTTCTAAAAAGTTTCTGCAAATTTTTGATTGTACGGAGTTAACAGCCACCATTTTAAAATTATATTTCTTTGCCTCATTGCACAACTTTTCCATATCGGCATGAGTTGCATTTGGTTTTAGACTAGTATGGTCGATAAAATTTGCTAACTGTTCTACAGTGTAATTTTTCATTGTAAAGTCCTCCTTTTAGTTAAAATGTAAACAGTACATGAGAATATGTAATTACATATACTATACTATGAATAATATATTATAAGCATTGGTTATGTCAATATCATTTCATATAAAATATATTTTGAAAGTATAAAATTATTATTTTAACTCTTATTTTATGTTGATAATAGAGGATTATGTATGATTTAATGTAAATAGTGGAGTAGTAAAATTCAGGGATATAATAAATTAAAAAACAGTTTAACATAAAAAAAGACTTGACAAACAATTCACATTTTAATATTATGTAATTACAATAAAGTATTTACATAATGTTAAAGGAGGTATGCTTAATGAATGGTATGTTAGTTACGTCTCATGGCGATTTATGTACAGGAATGGTAAATAGTTTGGAGATGATAGCAGGAGGTAATGATGCACTTCACTGTATAAAGCTAGATGATAATGGCATCGGTAATTATTCTGAAAGACTACATAGTGAACTTGATGAAATGACTGAGAAATATGATGGAGTAATTATCTTCAGCGATATAAAAGGAGGTACCCCATATAATGAGTGCTTTCGATATATTTTAGAAAAGAAAGCAAATATCAGATTAATAGCAGGAATGAATTTACCTATGATAATAGAAGCCTCATTGGCTCTAAGCAATACTGATGATTTAGAAAGTTTAGTAAATTTAGCTATAGAATCTGGAAAAAATTCCATAGAAGAATTAATCATTTCAAAAGATGATAATGATTTAGATATTTAAATAAAGAAGTAGAGGAGAGATATAGAATGCCAATTTCATTAGTAAGAATCGACGATAGGGTAATACATGGACAAATAGTAACCAGGTGGTCTAAAGCTCGTAAATGTGACGGCATATTAGTAGTAGACGATGCAATAGCAAATGACCAATTTCGTTCTAAGGTATTAAAGGCCGCGGCACCAAACGGAGTAAAGGTTGGAATATACACACTTGAACAAGGAATGGAAAAAATCGAAAAAGCTAAAGCTGCAAAAAATAGCTACTTCGTAATAAGTAATTCACCAATAAACTTTAAAAAACTTTTGGAAATGGGAGCTGATTTTGGTACAGAATTAAACGTTGGACCTATGAATACAAGAGAAAACACTAAAGTTTTAGGTAAAACAGTAGCCTTGGATGAAAACGACAAAGAGGCATTTGATTATATTGAAAGCAAAGGAGTAAATATTACATTTCAACTTCTTCCAGATGATGCATCAAGCTCTTGGAAAAAATTAAGAATGAAATATGAATCACTATAATTTAGTGATGGTAAGGATTGGATAAAGCCTAATATTATAAATATGAAATTGGGAGGAAAACAGATGGAGCTGGAACTATTATTTCGAGCGTTACTAACAGGAACATTATGTTATTTTGGAGCTATTGAAACTCCATGGCTATTTGGTATGTCTGGCGGATTCTATGTGGTAGGAAGACCTTTAGTAGCTGGATTTTTAACAGGATTAGTCTTTGGAGATGTTAGAGCGGGTGTTTTATGTGGCCTTGCTGTACAAGCAGTTTTTATAGCAAATCTTTCTACTGGAGGAGCTACAAACAGTGAAATAACCTACGCATCCTATGGAGGTATTGGTATAGCTTTAGCTACAACAAGGAACCCAGCTATAGCAGTTACATTAGCAATAATCATAGGACAAACCTTCGGACTTATTTTCTATAATACAAGAATGGCTCTATATTCATACTGGAATAAAAGGGCGCAGGATGCTGCAGAAAAAATTGATATAAAAGGAATCTTCTTAAATCATGTTTTATTCCCACAGATTTGCACATATATATTACGTGCAGTTCCTATATTTATACTAATTTACTTTGGAAAAGGGTTTGTTGATTTGTTGCTTAATAATGTACCAGTAGTAGTTACTGATATAATAGCTGTACTTGGTGGAGTACTTCCTGCTTTAGGTATAGGTATGCTAATGGTAATTGTTATTAAAGAAAAAGCTAATCTGTTCTTTTTCTTTGGAGGCTTTGTATTAATGGCATTTGCAGGATTAAATATGATTGCCTTAGTATTCTTAGCTTCTTTAATTTCATACATTGTATATTTAAGTTCTGGTAACCAATCTTCTAATGACGAAACAGATGAGGTGATATAGAATGGAAAAAAGCAAATTAACCAAAAGAGAGCTAATTAAAATTTGGTCTAGATGGGCAAGATTTCATTTGAGTTCTATGAGTTATGAAAAGTTGCAGGGTCATAACTGGGCTTATTCTTTGATTCCACTAGGTGAAAAATACTATAAGGACAATCCAGAAGAATATCGTAAGCTTTTAAAAAGACATTCTGTATTTTATAATACTGAGCCTCAGACAGGAGCTATAGTAAATGGAATAGTAACTTCGCTTGAAGAAGAAAAAGCTTTAGGTAAAGATATTTCGGAAGAAATAATAACAAATATAAAGACTACTTTAATGGGACCTATAGCAGGTATAGGAGATTCTATCATGCAAGGAATCATAATACCTATATTACTTTCAATAGCTATGGGATTATCTGCCGGAGGAAGCGCTATTGGACCTATATTTTATATACTTGCCTATGGCACAATAGGACCTGCAATATCTTATATTTGTTTTATAAATGGGTATAAATTGGGCTTAAATGCTGTAGATAAATTGATAGGAGAAAACTCTAAAAGACTTAGGGATGCCTTTAATGTGTTGGGTATAATGGTAGTTGGAGGTCTTGCTGCAACTTACATTACGCTCACAACGAAAATTGTAATACCTTATGGTGATAAGACACAAAACCTTCAAAAAATTCTAGATAAAGACTTCCCTAAACTATTGCCTTTATCTATTGTACTTCTTTCATGGTGGTTATTATCATCAAAGAAAATGAAACCAACTAAGGTTATCTTAATACTCACTGCCATTGTGAGTGTAGGGGTTATAATCGGAGTTTTCTAATGGGAGTTTTAGCAATGCACCGATGATAAACATCGGTGTTTTTGTTTTTTTTAATTATTTGAAAAAAACTTAACTATCGCCATAAAAAGGAATGAAGTTCTTGTGTATTATTGTATTAGATAAAATAAATATAAAAAAATATTAATACAAAAAAGGATTTAAGTAGATTTTATAGAATATATTATTATATGAGGAGGAACAGAGTTTAATCTTCCGTTTTGGCAATTATACGTTCATAAATTACTAGCAATCTAAAAAAAATAAAGGGGGAAGAAGATGATTAATACAGGAGCTCTAATAATTGTTGTCATTTACTTAGCTGGGATGTTAGGAGTAGGTTGGTATACAAACAAGTACTTAATTAAGAACAGCACAGATTACTTGTTGGCAGGACGTTCATTGGGGGCTATGATGATAGCTTGTAGCTTGTCAGCGAATAATATTGGTGGTGGAAGTACAGTTGGCCTTGCAGGTAAGGCGTTTGGGGACTGGGGAATGTCTGCCGTTTGGTATGTACTTGCAGCAGCAATTGGAATAATACCTATGGCTTTTTTCGCGCCTAAACTTAGAAAAGTTCTAGCATTTACTATACCTGAAGTTGTGGGAAGACGTTTCGGACCCGCAGCTCATCTTATTTCAGCAGTTTTGAATATCGTTTCACTCTTTTGCCTTACTGCATCACAGGTATTGGCTTCTGGAATTATCATTTCGGTCTTAGTTGGGATGAATCTTAAACTTGCAATCATAGTTGCAGGAGTAATAACTATAACCTATACAGCTATGGGCGGACTGCTTGCAGATGCATATACCGACATGTTTCAATGGGTTATAATATTCTTTGGGCTTTTAATTTGTTTACCATTTATTATTCAGGGTGCAGGCGGATGGGAAGCTGTTATAAGCAAAGTTCCACCAGCTAAAATGGCATTTAACGGGATAGGGTTCTTAATGGTTATAAGTTTAATACTTCAGTACTTCATAACCTTTATGTCCGGTCCGGAAATGGTATCCCGTATTTATTCAGCAAAAAGCGAAAAAGTTGGGAAGAAAGCAGTACTTTTGTCTGCTGTATTCATGGGTCTTTTTGCATTTATTCCTGCATTCATTGGAATTGTTGCGTTTGCCACGGTACCTGAGGTAAAGTCAAACCTTGCTTTAGCCACTGTAGTATTTAAGTTTGCACCTGGCTTAATCGCAGGTTTGGTATGTGCAGCAATTATCGCTTCAACTATGTCTAGTGCAGACTCTAATATGCTTTGTGCCTCTACAATATTTACAAAGGATATTTATCAGAAATATATAAACCCTAAGATAAGCGATAAAACTATAATGACAATGACAAGAATGGGTAATGTAGTAATAGGACTGGGAGCTATGTGTATTGCGCTGTTTCAACTTAATATTATTACACTTAACATCTTTGCATTTATGTTACGTGCAGCAGGACCATTCGCTGCATTTGTCTTAGCATTGACGTGGAAGCATGCCACAAAATCAGCAGGTCTTGTTTCAATTATTTGTGGAAGTGCGGCTGGTATATACTGGCAGTTAATAAAGGAACCATATGGAATCCTTGCTATCATATTTGGTACATCAATAGGACTTATCTCCTTTGTAATTACAGTATTAATTGAGAGAAACTTCCCAGACAGAATAGCTCCACAATTAAAAGAACTTGAGAACGAAGAATAGAATTGATTAAAGATTTAATATCCATCAGATGAAAAAAGACCGAGTTCGGTAGAACTCGGTCTTTTTACAAGCAATAGTATTAAACTATATTAATCAGGAAATATACTCGTTATTCTCTTTTAGGTGTTTTTTTGCTTAAATTAATTTTATGAAAATTATTTTAGAATACCCCTATTTTGTTACAACTTTGTTACAATTAAGATATTCTTTGTATAAAATAGCATGGTAGTATATAAGTACAAAGTAAAATATTAAATAACTTTCTAGAGAAAGGATGACTATAATGAAAAAGAAAAAACAATCTCAAGGAATCCCATACATAATAATGGGGCTTCTAAGTGTGACTTATTTTATTTTAACACTAGCTGTTTTAGGTGGAATAACTTTTGCAGAGTTTTATTTAGTTTTAGGTATTATTTTAATATTACTAGGTTATGGTAAAAAATATACAAAGAAAGGGTACTTAATATTAGCACAAGGTAAGGCTAAAAATATTATTATGAGAATTATAGCATTTGGAATATTATCTTTTATCGTTATTGAGACAGTTATCATAGCTTCAGCAATTCCTACTAAAAAAACTGATAGTGACTACCTTGTGGTGTTAGGAGCTGGGCTTCGGGGAGAAATTCCTTCACTTACATTATTGCAAAGACTTGATAGAAGCTTAGAGTATATAAAAAATAATCCCAATATAAAAATTGTGGTATCAGGAGGACAAGGAGCAGGAGAAACTATAACTGAAGCAGAAGCAATGAAAAGTTACTTAACTCGGCATGGAGTTAATGAAGAAAGAATAATTAAAGAAGACAAGTCAACAAATACATCAGAGAATTTAAAATTCACAGCAAAAATTCTTAAAGAAATGGATAAAACAGAAAATTTGAAGATTACTATAGTAACTAGCGATTTTCACGTTTTCAGAGCTAAGTTTTTAGCAGCAAGGCAAGGTTTTAAAGCTGATGGTTATGGGGTTATAAGTAAGCTAATACTAATGCCTACTTATTATGTAAGAGAGTATTTTGCAGTTATAAAATCTTTTGTTTTTGATAAATAAAAACTATTATAGCACATTCCAATACAAAGCTATTGTGGAAAAGGAGCTAGATGAGATTAATATGGAAAAAATATTATTAGTAGAAGATGAAGAGCCGATTTTAGAACTAATAAAAATGAACCTCTCAATGGTAGGATATGAAACATTAGAAGCCATGGATGGAGAAAAAGCATTAAACATAATAAAAAAAGAAAACATAGACTTAATAATACTAGACATAATGCTTCCAAAGATAGATGGGTATGAACTTTTACCACATATATTAAAGAGAAATATTCCTGTAATTCTTTTAACTGCTAGGGATAATATTGTTGATAAGGTTAAAGGCTTAAACTTAGGTGCGGATGATTATTTAACTAAGCCTTTTGATGGTATGGAATTAATTGCAAGAATTAAAGCACTTCTAAGAAGAAGTGGAAAAGGATCTGACATAAAAACCTTTGATGGTATAGAAATTCATATACAAGAAAGAAGGGTGTTTAAAAATTCTAAAGAATTAGAGCTTACCCCTAAGGAGTTTGAACTTCTAATTGTTTTCCTAGAGCATAAAGGTATAGCCTTAACTAGAGAAAAGCTTCTTGAGCTAGTGTGGGATTACAACTTTGAAGGTAACACTCGTACTGTAGACATGCATATAAAGAGGCTAAGAAACAAACTTGATACTGAAAGGTTAAAAACTGTTTTTAAGATAGGTTACAGATTAGAATTAGACTAACATCACCTAGGGTGCTGAACATCACCTAGAGTGATGAATAATAAGTGAGGAAGAAAATGAAATTTAGATGGAAAATTATATGTATATGTTTAGGTATTTATATTTTCACATTAATGTTAACAGCGTTTTTAGTAACTAAGGATACTTATAATAGCACAGTTACAAGGGAAATAGAGAGAACTTTAGAGGAGCAAAAGAACATTTATAATAGTATTTATTTATATTTAATTGTTAATGAAAAAATGCAACAGGAGGATTTAAATATTAATGAATATAGCAAAAGGATAATAGAAATGTTTGGTAATGATAAAGATTATATCCAATTAATAGATAAGGAAGGAAAGCTTTTAGCATCAAATACCTCTATGAATTTGCAGTTTTCTAAAGATGAAATAGGCGATTTAAATGGGAATAAAAGAAATTATATTTTAAGAGTAAATAACAATGAACATTACTTGTTTGTAAATCAATTATTCAAAATCAATAAAGAAGAAATTGTTTTATCTTATATAAAGAAGATTACTCATATAGACATTCAGAAAAAAGAGCAATATATGTTTTTTGTAAAAACTGGAGTAATAGGGCTTATATTTATTGCTATATTATCAAGGATTATAAGTAACCTACTAATAAAACCTATAGAGAATTTAAGTAAAACATCAAAACATATAGCCAGTGGAAATTATGAAAATCGAGCAGAGGTTATTAGCAAAGATGAAATAGGAACTTTGGCAATTCAATTTAATCTTATGGCTGAAGAAATAGAAAAGAAAATACATGAATTAGAAGAAGAAGGACAACGTAAACAACGATTTATTGATAATTTAACCCATGAACTTCGAACTCCATTAACATCTATAATTGGATACTCAGATATATTATCAAGTATAAAATATGATGAAAAAAACTTTAACAAAGGACTTGGATATATTAATTCTGAAGGGAAGAGAATGCTAAATCTAGTTACTACGCTTAAAGATATGATTCTATTTCGTGAAAACGCCTTGCCACTAGAAAAGGCCAGTATTAAACCTTTGTTAGAGGAAGTTATTAATATAATGGCTATTAAAGCAAAAGAAAAAAATATTGCGCTAGAGCTTGCTGGAGAAAATCTACAATTTTATTTTCATAGAGATATGTTAAAAGGAGTACTTATTAATTTAGTAGACAATTCTTTAACAGCCGCAAGTGGAGGTAGCAAAATAATCATTGGTATAGAGGATCTTGAAAACACAGTGTGTATTTATATAAAAGACTTTGGCAGAGGAATGATAGAAGAAGACGTTAAAAAAGTACTTGAACCATTTTACAGAGTAGATAAATCACGTTCTAGAAAAGATGGGGGAGTAGGACTTGGGCTTTCTATCTGTGATGAAATAATAAAAAGACATAATGGAAGATTAGAGATAAATAGCAAACTTGGGGAAGGAACAACTGTTAAGATATATTGCAAAAAGGAGGGGAAAGGTAATTAATATTCGTGCTATTGAGTATTTTGCCAATTTTATATGAAAAGTAAAAAATTATTAATAATTATTGCGACAATAGTTTTAGCTTCTGGCTTAATATCTTGTAAGAATACTGGAATAAAAGACAACAAGGTTTATGAAGTAAAGGAAACATCTAAATCTAAAGATATAAAAAAACTATCTGAAAGTATAAATACCGAGGGAGTAGATAGTTTTAAAGACAATGCTAAAGTAATTAATAATAACCTAATATCTTCTGAAAATATTCTCCTTACAATTTCGAAAGATGAAAAATATTCTTATGTTATGACGCCAATTAAAGAAGCTAAAGATAACCAAAGGTTTATAAAGGGTGCATATATAGAAAAAGTTAATTTAATGAAAATAGATAATAAGACTAAAGAGATAAAAACAATAGCCTCTGAAATTCCATTTATATCAACTGTTAAATGGAATAATGATAAAACGGTAGTTGCTTTTTCTGGGGGAGAGAGATTAAGCATTTACGATACAAAGGTAAATAAATTAATACTTAGCGATGAATTAAAAAATGAAGCTATAACCTACTTTGGATTCTCACCTGATGGTAGAAAAATATACACAGAACACCCAAACCTTATTAATGCTTCTATTATATATATAGATAGCAATAAAATAGTACATTCTTATGAACAAATAGATGGTTTGTATTATAAAGGTATATTAGACAGTAATTATTACTATGTCACTAAAACTGATACTAACGGTATAGCATCTACTATAATAATAGATAAAAAAGAAGCTGTAAAAAAAGATTTATCTATTGGGAGATTTAGAGATTCTTATAGGAAAGCTTTATTACAAACTGGTAAAGAAAACTTTGGTTTGTTTTATATAAAGGATATTAATGAAGAGGATGATTTTAAAAAGATAACAGATGAATATGTATTGGATGTGAAATTCATAGGTGATGGTAAATTTATATATACCACGGAAAATAAAGATGTGGAGAAGAATAGCTTTTACCTTCATTTAGTTAATGAGAATGGAGAAGAAGAGAAAAAAATAGAAATTTCAAGTGGAGTTATATCTCTATTGCCTAATGGGGAAAAAGCTTATGTAGGTGGGTATAAAGAGGAAGTTATAGACCTAAAATCCTTCCTTGTTGAAAAGAGTATAAATCCTGAAACTGGTGAAGAAGAGAATGTATTTAAGACACTTAGAGGTGCAATGGATGTTTTATATAAATACGAAATAAATTCAGTAAAAGATTTTGAAGGAGTAAAAAAATACTTTTTAAATACTAAAAATCCTGATCAATGGGCTTATTTTGATATAACTAATATTTTAAAAGAATCTCAAAGGGTTTCTCTTAGTGGAGTTAATCATAAAATTAGTTTGTACTTAGATAATTTCAAATTATATGATAATGATACTAAAGCTACTGCAAAAGTGAATGTTTCAGCTCAAAATTCTTCTGGCAGTGGTCTATCTATGGATAACAGTGTAGAACTTATTAAAGTGGACAGTAGGTGGTATATAACAGGATTTAGTACATTCCCAAACAGTAAGGAATATAAATCAGTTAAAACCAAGGTTGAATCTTTAATTAATCTAATAAAATCAGGGAACTTAACGCTTCAAAATAATATTCATAAAGAATTAGAAGGTAAAAACATAGAGATAGGTCAAATTCAATTTTGGCAAATGAGCGACCCGCACTTAGTAGCAAATATTGAGTATTCAAACCACTGTAAGGTATATCTTAAGGTTAAGGAAAATAATAAAGAATTAATCTATAAGATGCTACTAACAAAAGCAGGTGAAAACAAGTGGACTGTTGATACAATTACTAAGGATAGGCTAAGTTCTCTATATTAAGAATATTAATGGAGCATTCCTGTTATGAATTAATATGAGGTTTGAAAAAAAGAGCACCTACTGATAAAATACAGGGTATAAATAGTTCGAACTTTTATCCCTAATTTATAATTATCAGTGGAGGTACTCAAATG